>Ga0209630_10000148_pt1 | contig 78714 bp, 63 predicted proteins | sample COG_01_FD_184745 | JGI IMG/M metagenome (GOLD analysis project Ga0209630, IMG submission 184745) | Pelagic Microbial community sample from North Sea - COGITO 998_met_01 (SPAdes) (version 2) | ecosystem: Environmental > Aquatic > Marine > Neritic zone/Coastal water | place: Helgoland, sampling...
TCCTGCAACGTTTTGCACAAGACTTCCTTGAATCCAACGCGGCTTAAGCGGGAGAATAAACATGAGCCATGTACCCCAGATCAGGATCCCCGCCACTTACATGCGAGGCGGCACCAGCAAAGGCGTGTTCTTTAATCTTGAAGACCTACCAGAATCGGCACAGGTGCCGGGTGCTGCACGCGATGCCCTATTGTTACGCATGATCGGCAGCCCGGATCCCTACGGAAAACATACCGATGGTATGGGTGGGGCGACATCCAGTACCAGCAAAACAGTCATTCTATCGAAAACCAGTCAGCCGGATCATGATGTTGATTATCTGTTTGGTCAGGTATCTATCGATAAGGCCTTCGTCGATTGGAGTGGTAATTGTGGCAACCTGACAGCAGCGGTAGGTTCATTTGCGATCAGCAATGGACTAGTTGATGTTAGCCGTATTCCAGAGAATGGAATTGCTATCGTGCGTATCTGGCAGGCCAATATCAAAAAAACCATTATTGCCCATGTCCCTATTACTAATGGCGAAGTACAGGAAACAGGTGAATTTGAACTCGATGGTGTGACCTTCCCTGCGGCGGAAGTGAAGATCGAGTTTATGGATCCTGCCGATGGTGAAGGTGCGATTTTTCCTACTGGAAACTTAATAGATGATTTAGAAGTGCCGGGTGTTGGCACATTCAAAGCCACTATGATTAATGCCGGTATACCGACCATTTTCCTAAATGCGGAAGACATATCATATAAGGGAACAGAATTGCAGGAAGCGATTAATAATGATGACAAAGCATTAGCAATGTTTGAGACTATTCGAGCCTACGGTGCAGTGCGCATGGGTCTGATTGAAACTATCGAAGAGGCCGCAGATCGACAACACACGCCCAAGGTCGCTTTTGTTGGCAAAGCTACAGCTTATGTTGCTTCCGGCGGCAAACAAATTAATGCTGCAGATATCGACTTAAATGTTCGTGCGCTATCTATGGGAAAGTTACATCACGCCATGATGGGTACTGCTGCAGTCGCTATCGGGACAGCAGCAGCAATTCCAGGCACCTTAGTAAATCTGTCTGCGGGTGGTGGTGAACGGAACGCGGTAACTTTCGGACATCCTTCGGGAACTCTGCGAGTTGGTGCTGAAGCTGCTCAGGATGATGGCCAATGGACTGCTACCAAAGTGATAATGAGTCGTAGTGCACGCATTCTTATGGAAGGCTGGGTGCGTGTCCCTGGAGATGCTTTCTGATAGTTGTGATATAGATAGCACAGCATCAATATAGATTGAAGTTGCTCAGGGTTTTGGACTTGTTGTCAGAGTAATCTTGTGGTGGCTTGAGTCCGACATCACAAAATACAATATAATTTAATGAATTTTTTAAGATTAAAATTCATTTTGTTAGATTTGTTGTCTCCGTTCTGATTTTGCCCACATTTTTAAAACATAGATCCATTTTCTATCGATTTTTATCTAGCAATTAAATTAATATTTGATTTTAATCATGACGAAATTAATACAACACTGGATAATGTAATAATAATATAAAAAATATTAATGTTTTTAGGTGATTGGCTTGAATCTTGTTAGTATACTTAGAAGCTATTAATTCACTTTTTTAAAGATCTTTGGAATAAACAAATGTTGGCGAATTATTTTCCCATTCTTATATTTACCTTTGTCGGTTTGGTAATGGGCATAGTATTAATTGGATTAGGGCTAGGTTTAGGAAAATTACTAGGTCACGCTCGCGCTGATTCGGAAAAGCAGTCTCCGTATGAATGTGGATTTGAAGCATTTGAAGATGCCCGTATGAAATTTGATGTTCGTTATTATCTCGTAGCTATTCTATTTATAATCTTTGATCTTGAAATCGCATTTCTATTCCCATGGGCTGTTGCGTTGGAAGGTATTGGCATGGCAGGATTCTGGGCAATGATGATATTCCTCGGTGTACTCGTAGTTGGTTTTATCTATGAATGGCGCAAAGGCGCGCTTGATTGGGAGTAAGCAAAATGGGTGCTGAGGAAAAAATTCACGAATCAGGTATTGTCACTACTAGTGTCGACAACCTTATTAATTGGGCTCGAACTGGCTCAATGTGGCCAATGACCTTTGGTCTTGCTTGTTGTGCGGTTGAAATGATGCAAGCTGGTGCTTCGCGATATGATTTAGACCGATTCGGCATTGTCTTTAGACCGAGTCCTAGACAATCTGATGTAATGATTGTAGCAGGAACATTAGTAAATAAAATGGCACCAGCGTTGCGCAAGGTTTATGACCAGATGGCGGAGCCTCGTTGGGTTATCTCTATGGGCTCATGTGCAAATGGTGGTGGTTATTACCATTATTCTTATGCGGTCGTCAGAGGATGTGATCGCATTGTACCTGTTGATGTCTACGTTCCGGGATGTCCTCCAACTGCAGAAGCCTTGTTATTCGGAATAATACAATTACAAAAAAAGATAAAACGAACTAATACAATAGCTCGATAACACCACTAAATAATTTATAGGCATGACGGATTCTACCGCTAATCTCGCGGCAAAACTTGGGGAGCGATTCAGCAATGAGTTGATTCACTGCATCACTGATCGTGATCAAGTCACATTAGTCTTAGCCGCTGATGATTTGTTGTCAGTGTGTAAAGTATTACGCGATGATGAACAATTTGCTTTTACGCAACTTTCCGATCTGTGCGGTGTTGATTACTCAACGTATGGACAAGTCGACTGGTCTACTCAGGAAACAACTTCTACTGGTTTTAGTCGTGGCCGCCAAGGAAATGATCAAGAAAATAGTCATAACACCAATGAGCGTTATGCTGTTGTCTATCATCTGTTATCAATAAACCACAATATTCGCTTACGACTTCGCTGTTATGTATCTGATGAATACCCTCGTGTTGCTTCAGTATCAGGAATCTGGAGTTCAGCCGATTGGTTTGAACGAGAGGCATTTGATCTTTTTGGCATCTTGTTTGAGGGGCATCCGGATTTGCGTCGGATTCTGACAGACTATGGCTTTATAGGTCATCCTTTCCGTAAAGATTTTCCTTTGGAAGGCAATGTAGAAGTTCGTTATGACCCGGATAAAAAACGAGTGGTCTATGAACCGGTTACTATTACAAACATAGTATTGGTACCTAGGGTAATTCGCGATGATAATCGCTTTGCCACACCTGCAGAGGAGCAAAACGATGCCTGAGATTCGTAATATGACTATGAATTTTGGTCCTCAGCATCCTGCAGCTCATGGTGTGCTTAGACTCGTCCTCGAAATGGATGGTGAAGTTATCGAGCGGGCTGATCCACATATCGGTTTATTACATCGAGGAACCGAAAAGCTGGCAGAGAGTAAACCGTTTAATCAAAGTATTGGTTACATGGATAGACTCGACTATGTCTCCATGATGTGCAATGAACATGCCTATGTCATGGCAATAGAAAAATTATTAGGTGTAACACCTCCGCTACGTGCGCAATATATTCGTGTCATGTTTGATGAGATTACGCGTGTTTTAAACCATCTTATGTGGTTAGGAACACACGGGCTTGATGTCGGTGCTATGACCATGTTCCTCTATTGTTTTCGTGAACGGGAAGACTTGATGGATTGCTATGAGGCAGTTTCAGGAACGCGTATGCACGCGACTTATTATCGTCCCGGTGGTGTTTATCGAGACTTGCCCTCAATGATGCCGAAATATGAATCTTCCAAGTGGCATAAGCAAGAAGAGGTCGATCGATTAAATGAAAATAGACAAGGCTCGTTGTTGGATTATATCGCCTCGTTTACTGATCGTTTTCCTGGCTGCATAGATGAATACGAAACCTTATTAACTGATAACCGAATCTGGAAACAACGTACGGTTGGGATTGGTGTGGTTAGTCCTGAACGCGCATTGCAATTAGGTTTTACTGGGCCGATGTTACGCGGTTCGGGTATCGAATGGGACCTCAGAAAGAAACAACCTTATGAAGTATATGATCAAATGGATTTTGATATACCGGTAGGTACTGATGGTGATTGCTATGATCGTTATCTGGTTCGTGTTGAGGAGATGCGACAATCTAATCGCATTATAAAACAATGTGTCGATTGGCTCAGACAAAATCCAGGCCCCGTTATTCTTGATGATCATAAGTTGGTTCCGCCTAAACGTGAAGAAATGAAAGAAGATATGGAATCATTGATCCATCATTTTAAGTTATTCACAGAAGGATACTGTGTGCCAGAAGGGGAAGTATATTCAGCAGTGGAGCATCCTAAGGGTGAGTTTGGAATTTATTTGATTTCGGATGGTGCGAATAAGCCTTATCGTTTAAAAGTTCGTGCGCCTGGTTTTGCTCATCTATCTTCAATGAACGAAATGGTTAAAGGTCACATGTTGTCCGATGTGGTTGCTGTTATAGGTACTCAAGATATTGTGTTTGGTGAGATCGACAGGTAAAAGAATGACTGAAACTACTAAAACTATACTTTCAGAACATACTCGATCAGAGATCGATATGTGGTTGGAAAAATATCCTGAAGACAGAAAGCAATCTGCCGTTCTAGCAGCCTTACGCGAAGCACAACATCAAAACGATGGTTATTTAACAACAGAATTAATGGACGCCGTTGCGGATTATCTCGGTATGTCGAATATCGCCGTCTATGAAGTCGCCTCTTTTTATTCCATGTTTGAAACACAACCAGTAGGCCGACACAGTATCTCTGTGTGTACTAATATTTCATGTTTGCTCATGGGATCTGATGACATCGTCAACCATATTGAGAAGAAGCTAGGCATTAAAACTGGTGAATCAACCGCCGATGGGAAATTTTATATTAAGTGTGAAGAAGAATGTTTAGCCGCCTGTTGTGGTGGCCCAATGATGATGATCGATCATAAATACTACGAGAACCTAACGACTGACAAGGTCGACGAGATTCTGGATAGCCTGGATTAATATTATGGAATTAAACAGCGTTTGTTTTGCCACGCTCCAGTTTGATGAGCCCTGGACCTTAGAAAATTACTTGAAGGTCGGTGGCTATGAAGCGTTGAAGAAAATAATTAATGATAAAATTCCTCCTGAAGATGTTATCGAAGAAGTTAAATCTTCTGGTCTAAGGGGTAGAGGCGGTGCTGGCTTTCCGACTGGTTTGAAATGGAGTTTTATGCCGCGAAATTTCGATGGTCAAAAATATATTGTCTGTAATTCTGATGAGAGTGAACCAGGCACCTGTAAAGATCGGGACATTCTTCGTTTCAACCCGCATTCAATCGTTGAAGGGATGGCTATCGCTTGTTATGCGACAGGTTCTAGTGTTGGTTATAATTATATTCGTGGTGAGTTTATGGATGAGCCTTTCCCGCGTTTTGATAATGCCTTGAAAGAAGCACGTCGCGAAGGATTGTTGGGCGATGATATTTTGGGTAGCGGTATTAGTATTGATATACACGCAAGTTTAGGCGCAGGTGCTTATATCTGTGGTGAAGAGACTGCTTTACTTGAATCGTTAGAAGGTAAGAAAGGTCAACCAAGATTTAAACCGCCATTTCCTGCAAACTTTGGTTTATACGGTAAGCCAACGACGATCAATAATACTGAGAGCTTTGCTTCAGTGCCTAACATTATACGTAATGGCGGTAATTGGTTTGCTGAAAAAGGTGTGACTAATAGTGGTGGTGTTAAATGTTTTTCTGTTAGTGGACACGTTAATAATCCTGGTAATTTTGAAATTCCATTAGGCACTCCGTTTTCCAAGTTATTGGAAATGGCTGGAGGTGTGCGTGATGGTCGAGGTTTAAAAGCAGTGATACCGGGTGGTTGTTCTATGCCGGTAGTGCATGGCGATGTCATGCTTGAAACTAATATGGACTACGATGCAATTGCCAAGTCCGGATCTATGCTGGGTTCTGGTGCGGTGATAGTCATGGATGATACGACCTGTATGGTCAAGGCATTGGAACGATTATCACGTTTTTATTTTTCAGAGTCATGCGGACAATGTACACCCTGTCGTGAAGGTACCGGCTGGTTATATCGTGTTGTTAAACGCATCGAAGAGGGTAAAGGCGAACAAGGCGATTTGGATAAACTCGATGATGTTGCGAGCAAGATTGAAGGACGTACTATATGTGCCTTCGGTGATGCAGCTGCATGGCCTGTGAGAAGTTTTATTAAACAATTTCGAGATGAATTCCAGTATCACATCGATCATAAACGTTGCATGGTAGGTTCAGGACATGCCAACGACTCAGAGGCCGCTTAATTAATAGTATTAATAGTATGTCAGACGATCAAATAACAATTGAAGTAGATGGCAAGTCCTTAAAGGCGGAAAAAGGACAGATGCTGATTGAGGTGACTGATGCCAATGACATCTATGTGCCACGTTTCTGCTATCACAAAAAGTTAACCGTCGCTGCTAATTGCAGAATGTGTCTGGTTGAAGTTGAAAAAGCGCCAAAACCGCTACCCGCGTGTGCGACTCCTGTTATGGATGGCATGATCGTTAAAACGCAATCCAAAGTAGCGGTTGATGCACAAAAATCAATCATGGAATTTTTATTGATTAATCATCCGCTGGATTGTCCTATTTGTGATCAGGGTGGTGAATGTGAATTACAAGATCTAGCCATGGGTTATGGCGGCGATGTTTCTCGATATCAAGAGAAGAAGCGTGTCGTAAAAGATAAAAATATTGGACCATTGATACAAACAGATCTTACCCGTTGTATTCATTGCACACGGTGTGTTCGTTTTGGTGAAGAAGTGGCTGGTTTACGTGAGATGGGCGCAACTGGCCGCGGTGAAAATATGGAGATCGGCACTTACATAGAAAAAAGTGTCAGCTCTGAACTGTCTGGCAATATTATCGACCTTTGCCCTGTTGGTGCATTAACCTCAAAACCATTTCGTTATTCTGCAAGAACCTGGGAACTGGTACAAAAAGACGGTATCGCACCACATGATTCAGTAGGATCTAATATCCATTTTCACGTAAAAGGTGAGCGTGTCAAACGCGTAGCACCAGCTGAAAATGAATTAATCAACGAAGTATGGCTTTCAGATCGAGATCGATTTAGCTATGAAGGTGTTTACAGCGATGATCGTTTGCAAACACCAATGATCAAAGAAGACGGTTCCTGGAAAGAAGTTGATTGGGAAACTGCGTTAGATGCCGTTAAGGAAAAACTGAATGGTGTTATTGAATCGCATAGTGCAGAACAGGTAGGGATATTAGCGTCGCCTTCTTCAACCTTGGAAGAGCTTTATTTATTACAGAAATTCTCACGTGATATTGGTGTTAATAATATTGATACCCGCTTAAGACAAGCTGACTTCTCAGATCAAGATTCAGTGTCACAGTTTCCTTATTTGGGACAAGCTGTTTCAGAGTTAGAGACATTGCAATCAGCACTCGTGATAGGTAGTAATGTTAGAAAGGAACAACCGATAATTAATCATCGTCTGCGTAAGGCTGCATTGAAAGGTGCTGCTATTATGCTTTTGAATCCGGTTGATTATGACTATAACTATCCACTTGCAGCGAAAAGTATTGTTGCACCCGAACAGTTGTCGGTTGAATTGGCGTCTATATTAAAGGCAGTTCTTGAAACAAGCGACGGTTCCATTGATGCTGAAGCAAAACAGTGTGTTGAAAATGCGAATGTTACAGATACTCATCGAACAATAGCCAGTAAACTTATTGATTCGGAAAACGCAATCGTATTATTGGGTAATACTGCAACAGCACATCCGCAATTTTCATTGTTACGTACACTTGCGGGCTTGATCGCGAAGATTAGTAAATCGAAGTTGGGTTACTTATCCGAGGCGGCAAATACTTCAGGCGCATGGTTAGCTGGTGCGGTTCCGCATCGTCATGCTGGTGGTAAAGAATGTGCCAGTGTTGGTTTGAACAGCAATGAAATGGTGCAAGCAAAATTAAAAGCTTATGTCTTACTGAGCGTTGAACCAGAACTGGATTGTTGGGATAGTCGTGCCGCACGCACAGCAATGAATGATGCTGAGTTGGTTGTTTCATTAACAGCATATCGAAGTGATGAAATTGAAAATTATGCTGATGTCATGTTACCTATTTCAGCATTTGTCGAGACCTCTGGTACCTATATAAATAATGAAGGCATTAGCCAAAGCTTTGCCGGGGCAGTGCCACCTCTTGGTGAAGCAAGACCGGCCTGGAAATTGTTAAGAGTGCTAGGCAATACCTTTAATCTGGATGGTTTTGAATATCAGTCTTCAGCAGACGTAAGTGCCGAAGCGATAAAAATAATAGGTGATATCAAGGCTGAGAATATGGACCACTGGCGTTCGCCTGTCGCTATCGAAAAAAATGGTGCAGGTTTACAACGCATTACTGAAACCCCGATGAATATGATTGATTCAATTTGTCGACGTGCCGTTTCATTACAGCAAACGGATAATGTTTCTGATGGTGCGATTCATATCAATACGGCATTGGCGGATAAAAATAATCTAAGCGATGCTGATACTGCAAAAGTTGAACAAGATGATAGTGCAGTTAATTTGAAAGTAGTCATTGATGATAGAGTTCCTGATGATTGTGTTCTGATTCAATCGGCACATCCGGCTCAGGTTGATCTGGGTGCATCATTTGGTTCAATCAGGATCGGAAAGGCTTGATGCAATGTTAGAGATAATCTATCAATTTATAAGTCAAAACGTTTTGTTACCGATAACAACACTACTATTGCCTGTTGATTATCAAGCTCAGGCGCTGACTGTTTTACAGACGGTCGTCAAAATTCTTTCTATTTTAGTTCCCGTGTTACTAACGGTTGCTTACTTCACTTATTTTGAACGAAAGGTCATAGGCTTTATTCAAGGACGTATCGGTCCAAATCGGGTGGGCTTCTTTGGCTTTAGTTTATGGGGACTAGGTCAGCCTATTGCTGATGCGGTTAAACTTATCGTTAAGGAAATTATTGTCCCTACGGGATCAAACCGGGCTCTGTTTATTATGGCGCCGATACTTTCCTTAGCCCCATCATTAGCAGCATGGGCCGTCATCCCATTTGACGATACTAAAGTATTAGCAAACATCAACGCTGGATTGTTGTATGTCTTGGCACTGACATCATTGGCAGTTTACGGTGTCATTATTGCTGGCTGGGCATCCAATTCTAAATATGCTTTTCTGGGTGCGATGCGATCAGCAGCACAAATTGTTGCGTATGAAATTGCAATGGGGTTTGCACTCGTCGGTGTATTAGTCGCTGCAGGAAGTTTAAACCTCGGTGATATAGTAAATTCCCAGACAGGCAGTGTGATTCATTGGTTCTGGTTACCTTTATTTCCATTATTTGTTATCTATTTTATCTCTGGTTTAGCAGAAACAAATCGTGCGCCATTTGATGTGGCAGAGGGCGAATCTGAAATTGTGGCTGGCTTCCATGTTGAATATGGCGGGATGGCATTCTCCGTATTCTTTATGGCTGAATATGCCAATATGATCTTGATAGCTGTACTATCTGCACTTATGTTTTGCGGTGGATGGTTATCACCTTTTCAGGGGATACCAGGCCTTGAAGACCTTTTTGCCTGGGTGCCGCCGATGTTTTGGTTATTAGCAAAGACTTCATTTTTTATGTTTCTGTTTTTATGGTTCAGGGCTACCTTCCCACGCTATCGTTATGATCAGATTATGCGCTTGGGTTGGAAAGTATTTATCCCAATAACAATAGTCTGGTTGGTCGTGGTTTCGGCTTTGGTCGTTACCAACACTCCACCTTGGTTTAATTAATCATAATGGCTAATAAAATTAAAAATTACGTCACCAGTTTATTCCTTTGGGAATTACTTAAAGGTTTGCGTCTTACTGGAAAGTATTTATTTAAGCGCAAAATCACGGTGCAATATCCGGAAGAGAAGACACCTCAATCACATCGGTTTCGTGGTCTGCATGCATTGCGTCGTTACCCTAATGGTGAAGAACGCTGTATAGCGTGCAAATTATGTGAAGCTGTTTGCCCGGCAGTGGCGATAACGATTGAATCTGAACCTCGTGATGACGGTAGTCGACGTACTACGAAATATGATATTGATCTTACTAAGTGTATTTTTTGTGGATTTTGTGAAGAATCATGTCCAGTTGATTCTATAGTCGAAACACGAATATTCGAATATCACGGCGAGAAGCGCGGTGACTTATTAATGACCAAACCAAGGCTGTTAGAAATTGGTGATATGGTCGAGAAACAACTGGCAGAAGATCGGACAAAAGATGCCTTGTATCGTTAATAACAACATACTCACTTATAAACAAGATAAAAATAAATGATAGAACAAATAGTATTTTATCTTTTTAGCGGAATATTACTGCTGTCTGCATCGATGGTCGTGGTTATGCGTAACCCGATTCACTCAGCTTTATTTCTGGTGCTATCTTTTTTTGCGTCCGCTGCAATATGGTTATTGTTACAGGCAGAATTTTTAGCCATCGCGCTGGTGTTAGTGTATGTCGGTGCAGTTATGGTTTTATTCCTGTTCGTTGTCATGATGTTAGATATTAATCTGGTAAAAGTACGTGAAGGGTTTGCGCGATTTTTACCTGTTGGTATTACCGTTGCTGTTTTGATGGTTGCGGCGATGGGGCTTGTTGTTGGTTCAGATTACTTTATGTCTGATACCTATATGGCTATTAAATCTGTTGGGCCCGATTACAGTAATACAAAAGAGCTAGGCTTGACGCTCTATACCGAATATCTATATCAATTTGAAATAGCGGGTGCAATATTATTAGTCGCTATTATTGCAGCGATCTCTCTTAGTATGAATAAGTCGAAAGTGAACAAGTCGATAAGCCCTGAAGATCAGGTGTATGTTAAAAAAGCGGATCGATTACGAGTCGTTAAGATGCAGTCTGAGTCAAAGTCAGATAACAAGAATGGGGAGTCTGAAGTATGATTACCTTGCCTGAAGTCTTATCCTTAGCCGCTTTATTATTTTGCATCAGCATTGCCGGTATCTTTCTGAATAGGAAGAACGTCATTATTCTGTTGATGTGTATTGAATTGATGTTGTTGTCGGTGAATATGAATTTCATTGCTTTTTCTCATTTTCTTGGCGACATACACGGACAGATTTTTGTATTTTTTATCCTGACTGTTGCCGCAGCTGAGGCAGCAATTGGACTGGCGATTTTGGTTGTTATGTTCCGTAGCAAAGGATCGATTAATGTCGATGATCTGGATAGCATGAAAGGATAGCCGATGATAAATAATATGGAACAAATCTATCTCGCTATTGTATTAGCACCATTAATAGGCTCTTTGATTGCTGGTCTGTTTGGTAAATTTATCGGCAGAAGTGGTGCGCATTGGGTAACCATAATTGGCGTTGCTACATCCAGCATACTTTCCATGGTGGCCTACAAATACCACATGTTTGATGGTGGCGAAATCTATAATCAAACCTTATATACCTGGCTGAGTAGTGGCGGTATAGATTTTAAGATTGGTTTTCTAATTGACCCGCTTTCGGTCACGATGATGGTCGTTGTCACTTTTGTTTCATGGATGATACATATCTATACCATAGGTTACATGCATGATGACCCGGGGTATCAGCGCTTCTTTAGTTACATCTCCTTATTTACCTTTGCCATGCTGATGCTAGTCATGTCGAATAACTTCCTGCAGTTGTTCTTTGGTTGGGAAGCCGTTGGTTTGGTATCTTATCTATTGATTGGTTTTTGGTATAAAAAAGAAACTGCCATTTTTGCAAATATGAAGGCGTTTCTGGTAAACAGAGTGGGGGATTTTGGTTTCCTTTTGGGCATCGCTGCAATACTCATGACGTTCAATTCACTTGATTATGTCGAAATATTTAGCAATGTAGCTCAGCATGCCGATTCAACAATAACCATTCTTGGTGATGAGCCTTGGTCATTAATGACTGTGATCTGTATCTGTTTATTCATTGGTGCAATGGGTAAGTCTGCACAAGTCCCACTGCATGTTTGGTTGCCTGATTCAATGGAAGGTCCAACACCTATCTCTGCATTGATTCATGCTGCGACAATGGTAACTGCCGGTATTTTCATGGTGTCTAGAATGTCACCATTATTTGAATTATCAGAAACGGCGCTTAGTTTTATATTGGTGATTGGCTCGATCACCGCACTATTTATGGGTCTATTGGGGCTTGTGCAAAACGATATCAAACGTGTTGTGGCCTATTCGACATTATCGCAATTAGGTTATATGACTGTCGCCTTAGGTGCTTCAGCTTACGCTGCAGCAATGTTCCATTTAGTAACACATGCCTTCTTTAAGGCACTGTTATTCCTGGCAGCGGGTGCTGTGATCATTGTCATGCATCATGAACAAGACATGAGAAAGATGGGTGGCTTATATAAAGTAATGCCTATTACATGGATTACCTGTTTATTTGGTTCTTTAGCATTAATTGGTTTTCCCGGTACATCGGGTTTCTTTTCCAAAGATGCCATCATTGAAGCGGTTCACCACTCTACTTTAGCAGGGTCTGGTTTTGCTTACTTTTCAGTTATGGCGGGCGTGTTTATCACTGCATTGTATAGTTTCCGTTTGTTTTTCATGACCTTTCATGGAAAGCAAAGAATGGATATGGAAACCTGGAAGCATCTGCACGAAGCACCAGCTGTTGTGACTGTGCCATTAATCGTTTTGGCAATCCCCTCGTTGATATTAGGAGCCTTCTTAATTGGCCCAATGTTATTCGGAGAATATTTTGGCGACGCAATTTATGTTGCGAGTACTGGTGGGCATGATGTACTTGCGCAGATGGGTGAAGGTTATCATGGCATTGGTGGCTTTTTATTGCACTCCATACAGCATCCACTAGTACTTATCTTAATGTCATCAGGTATCTTTGTTGCTTGGTTGTGTTATATCAAGTTTCCTGATGTGCCTGAAAAGATCGTTAGTAAAATTGGACCCGTACACAAATTACTGGTTAATAAATACGGCTTTGATGACTTTAATCAACTTGTGTTTGCGAAAGGCTCAACAGGAATTGGTAAATTACTTTGGCGGATAGGGGATATCAATATCATTGATGGATTTTTTGTCAATGGTACGGCGAGAGGCGTGCGTGTATTTTCAAGTATTGTTCGCCATGTGCAGTCTGGTTATCTCTACCATTATGCTTTTTCAATAATCATTGGCTTGCTTGTACTGCTAGCTGTATTTGTACATGGCGTTTTGGATTGACATACAGAGCTTGAATAAAAACAGAAGAACTCAAGAAAAATATAATTTAAACAATGACATTAAATAGTTTACCCATTTTAAGCATTCTTATCTGGACTCCGATTATCGGTGGTATCTGGGCATTGATTGCGGGCGATCGACAGGAACAAACGGTCAAGTATTTTTCATTCGCTGTTTCCGTCATTACCTTTATATTTTCGGTCATTCTATATTGTCAGTTCGATCCTTCTTATGCAGGTATGCAATTTATTGAGGAATCAGATTGGATCAAAGCCTTTGATATTAAATATCACTTAGGTGTTGATGGGATTGCTTTACCATTAATAATGCTGACCAGCTTTACAACGATACTGGTTATATTGGCTGCATGGGAAGTAATAGAAAAACACATCTCTTATTATATGTGTGCCTTCTTAATATTGACTGGTTTAATGAACGGTGTCTTTGTCGCGCTCGATGCCATTTTATTTTATGTCTACTGGGAAGCGATGTTAATACCGATGTTCTTGATTATTGGTATTTGGGGTGGGCCAAACAGGGTCTATGCCACAATCAAGTTTTTCCTGTATACCTTCCTTGGCTCGGTATTCATGCTCGTAGCATTCCTATACCTATATTCAGTTGCAGGTAGTTTTAATATTGAAGCCTTACATGATGTGCCACTGACGTTAACGGCGCAGAAATTTATTTTCGTGGCATTCTTTTTAGCATTCGCAGTAAAGATTCCAATGTGGCCTGTACATACATGGTTACCAGATGCTCACGTAGAAGCACCAACCGGTGGTTCTGTGATTTTGGCAGCAATTATGTTGAAGATGGGTGGTTACGGTTTTCTTAGGTTCAGTTTGCCGATCACACCCGATGCGAGTCTGTTCTTTGATGATGCGATGATTATTCTTTCACTCATAGCCATAGTCTACATAGGTTTTGTTGCACTGGTTCAGGAAGACATGAAAAAGCTAATTGCCTATTCTTCCATATCGCACATGGGTTTTGTGACACTTGGATTCTTTATACCGTTTAGTATTGTTGCCGCTAGTGGATCATCAGCAGGCGCTATCATGGGTATGGAAGGAGCCATGATGCAGATGATTTCTCATGGTTTTATCTCTGCGGCGATGTTCTTATGTGTCGGAGTAATGTATGACCGCATGCATAGTCGTATGATTAAAGACTATGGCGGTGTGGTAAATAGCATGCCGTACTTTGCTGCCTTTATGATGCTATTTGCGATGGCTAATGCCGGTTTGCCGGGAACCTCGGGTTTTGTTGGCGAGTTTCTAGTTATCCTGAGTAGCTTTGAAGCCAGTTTCTGGATCGCGTTTACTGCTGCGATGACATTAATCCTGGGCGCGGCTTATACCTTATGGATGTATAAACGTGTTGTCTTTGGTGAAGTCACTAAGGAATCTGTTGCAGAATTAAAAGATATTAATGGACGAGAAGCGTTTATTCTCTTCCTATTGGCCGTGGTTGTCTTAACATTCGGTATTTGGCCAGCGCCGATTTTCGAAGTCATGCATGCATCAGTAGAACAACTCATTGAGCATGTACTCCAACCAAAGATTTTATAAATGGTGAATTATGAATGCTGACTTAATCATTGCACTACCAGAAATAACGCTCCTTGCATTGGCGTGTCTGGTATTGATAGTGGATGCGTTTAGTAAAGATCCATTACACCTATTGACGTACTGGACTACTCAAGCCACCTTGTTGGTCGTTCTGGCGTTAGTATTATATTACTTTCCAGGCAATGCGCAGATAGCCTTTAATGGCAGTTTTGTCAGTGACTCCATGAGTGCAATTCTTAAAGCATTTATGTGTGGTATCAGCTTTGTGGTATTTCTTTATTCGCATGAATATTTAAAAGAGCACAAATCCCTGAAAGGCGAGTACTTCGTTCTTGGCCTGTTTGCAGTGCTTGGCATGATGATTATGGCGTCTGCCTATAGCTTATTATCTGTCTATCTTGGTCTTGAACTCTTATCGCTTTCTCTCTATGCGATGGTTGCCATGCAACGTGACTCAAAGACTGCTCCAGAAGCGGCTATGAAGTATTTTGTATTGGGTGCAATAGCATCTGGTATGTTGCTCTATGGCATTTCAATGATCTATGGACTTACAGGATCTTTAGATTTACTCACCATTGCTGAAAGAATTAATGTTGACGATGCAAATCATGCTTTCCTGGTTTACGGCATGATCTTTTTAATAATTGGCATTGCATTCAAACTAGGTGCGGCACCATTCCATATGTGGGTACCTGACGTTTATCAGGGCGCTCCTACATCGGTGACCCTATTTATCAGCACAGCACCTAAATTGGCTGCATTTGCCATGGCGATGCGAGTGCTGGTTGATGGTTTAATGCCTTTGGTTAGCGATTGGCAATCAATCCTGATGATTCTGGCTGTGTTATCCATGGCGACAGGAAATATTATTGCTATTGCACAAACCAATATGAAACGCATGTTGGCTTATTCTACAATTGCCCATGTTGGATTCTTGTTTCTGGGTTTAATCGCGGGAACAACATCGGGTTTCTCAGGCTCAATGTTTTATATCATCAGTTATGCGTTAATGAGTATGGGCGCATTTGGCATGATAATTTTGCTTGGACGTAATGGTTTTGAAGCAGATATGCTTGAAGATTTTAAGGGTTTGTCAGAAAGGTCACCTTGGTTTGCCTTTGTTATGCTTTGCATCATGTTTTCAATGGCAGGTGTACCACCTTTTCTTGGATTCTGGTCTAAATGGTTTGTGTTGAAAGAGCTCGTTGCATCAGGTTTTGTTGAATTGGCAGCAATAGCAGTTCTATTTTCTATAATCGGTGCTTATTATTATCTTCGCATTATTAAACTAATGTATTTTGATAAACCGGATTCAATGACAGCGATCAAGTCATCAAAACAAATGCGCTTTGTCTTGAGCGTTAACGGTGTGTTGATATTGGCACTTGGTCTTGCACCTAATATGCTGATGAGTTTGTGTTTAGTGGCACTAGCTGGATAGTTTCTCTTTCGTCGTCATTCCTTATTGACGACTACATCCATGCGCTCGTGTCCTAATGTGCTCTCGCAACATCCATCAAAAAAAAGAATACCTTGGCAAGCCAAAAGAGATTGGCTAAACCTACCTCATTTGAAGTATGTTAATAGAGCTCAACAATCATAATTGTACTGTATTTCATTACATTAACACCTGATGATAGTAACCATATCTGATTTAGTGATTGGCTCAAATGATAATATCCAGCTATCGACCCAAAGCTGTCAAAGTGTCTCTTAAAATATAATTAGATTTTGGAAAAGACTGTGCCTACGACTAACTTAAATCCTCACTCGCAAATTTATAGATTCGCGTTATGGATTGGCGCGATTTCGATAATCACGCTTGGATATTATTTAACATGCATTCAATTCATGGGCAATGAATGGCTTACTCGGGCGGGATGTTTGGTCGTAATGTTAGGAATATGGTCTGGAATAGGAGGCGTCCTTCAGGAACGGCTCGTCTACAGCCGTTTGAAATGGCGTCAAAGAAACGTAATTACAGAGGCGAAAGCTCGCTTAAATGAAGAAAATGACGATTCAGGTGAAGCCGAGAAGAAGTTAGCCGAAATTAATGAAGCTTTCGATAAACAGATATCGGACGCGATGCACAAAATTCGAGTGTCGATTGGAATGTTAGAGGTGTCGCTTCTTATGATTGGGACTTTCCTCTGGGGTTTTGGTGATCTTCTTATTTGATAGAGTTGTTAATTGATCCCTACGTTGATATTCACTTATGGTCGAAATATGAATAATAATGAGAACTACCTAAAGCTGACAATGCTAGTTAAATGACATGAGGTAAATAAGAGACAGACCACGGTTTTTTAAAATGCCAATATAATTGTAGAATCTGTGGTTACTTGCCCTGATTGTGTGCACTGCAAGCAGGAAACTGTTGTGTGTTTTGTTCTTATAGTTCTGTTATGTATCCGCTGATTCTGCAGGGGGATAATACTTGTTGTTAGTTATTGATTGCTTAAGCGCTTATTGATTACATCGTTGCCGTACGATTTCTGCAGGTATTCCTAATTGGCTTATCAAATATTCTTTAAAGTCTGTTTCGTATGCTTGTTCATCGATACTTTCTTTCATGCAAATTAGCCACTGATCACGTTCAGCTATACCGATTGCCAGGTGTTGGTGTACAGCAGGGATGTTAATCGAGTCGTATTTTTCTTGATAGAGCTTAGGGCCACCTAACCAGCCGCATAGAAACCGGGCGAGTTTGTCGATTGATGTTTCTATATCATCGGGATGCATATTATAGATTGCTAAATCGCGGATCGGTGCGCATGCGTTCAAAGAACCGGTTGACCAGTATGTTGATTCCGGTTTCGCTTCCTGCTGCTAAATAGGAGGTGTCAGCTATACCGTAGTTTGTATTGTTTTCTTCGTTCATTTTTTTATATTGTCTTACTTTAGTTTTTTTGAAGTAATGGTATTTAAGTTGTTATTAACAAGTATAAAAAATATAGATTATATTAGCTTCGACAATATTAATCATGTTGTAACGAAGGATTAAGGTTTTCGATTCGTTACGGTTGCTTATGTTAAGCAAGCAATTGTTAATTAGCTAATTCGAGACAGTTCAAACATTCTTTGTCTTTCTTAATATTACGCTCTGGTCGGGAATTGATATAGAACAATAGAATCAGCATACCGGAAATAAGAAATGCGCTGAGCATTAATGAGGGTGTAGTGATTAGCAGCGTTATTGAAAACCCGATAACAATCGACATGCTGATTTTACATTTTACTTTCCTATCTATGGACTTATGTTTCATCCATGTTGTTATAGTAGGGCCGAATTGTGGGTGTTGCAGGATTCTTTTGGCTGTTTCAGGGTTGGATTTTGAGAATGCCCATACGGCGACAATTAGGAAACAGGTGGTTGGCATTAAAGGTAAAAATAGGCCAATAACACCGAGTGCGATAGCAATAAAGCCTATGCATGAGTAGAAATATTTTAATATTATTTCATTCATTATATTTCTCTCTTAAATTTCTCAAAATCATTATTAATTTACAGCTTTATCATGTTGAATGACTAATAAGTCCTTTCAATGATTCTAATGTGAGTAATCAATTCACGACCGTTATACTGAATATCGACTATGACTATAATAAGCTTTAGCACTAAGTTTATATTTAGTGTGCTGTTATATATTGGAAGGGTGTGTATAAAGAGGATGCTTTAACTATGCTGTAGTTTAAATGACGTTAGCTAGTACCTGACCGACCTGGATAGGGTCATTTTCATTAAGATTAGTCAGCCAGTTCAACTTATCCTTTTCAAACAATAGAATAACCGTTGAGCCCATATTGAAATGACCAAATTCATCGGCCTGGTTTAATTTTACTGGATCAGCTGCGTATTCCTTAATGGTTAATTCTCGGCATTTTGTTGGCGTGATCTGACCTAGCCATACAGTCTCCATGCTGCCTACAAAGATAGCGCCGACCATAATCTGAGCCATTAGGCCTAGCTCTGTTTCAAAGATGCTGATAAAGCGTTCATTACGCGCAAACAATTGATCGACTGTTCTGACGCTTGCGGTATTTACCGGAAATAGATCGCCCGGTACATAGACTGATTTTATGAGTTTTCCTGTGACAGGCATATGAATTCGATGGTAATCACGCGGCGATAGATACAACGTTGTGAATGAGCCATTTTTAAATTGCTTAGTCATTTCGCTATCATTCGCCAACAGTGTAGCAAGACTATAGTCTTTTCCCTTAGCCTGAATGAGCTGACTATTGTTAATATTACCCATTTGGCTGATAAAGCCATCAACCGGTGAAAGTATTAATTCATTATCTTTGTTCCAGCTTCTTGCATTCGGTTTTAATCTTCTGGTAAAAAAGGCATTGAACGAAGCATAATTATCAGCTTTTTGATCTATCGCTTGCTTCATATCAATCTTATAGAAAAAGATAAATGTGTTAATTAAGGCATTTTTCCAAGGCGTGAATTCGATACGCGTAAGTCGGTAAATAAGTCTGGATAAGGCGTGTTTGGGTAAACAATAGAGTGGCCAAACCTTGATAGCATCAAGCATACGAATCTGTATTGAATTAGACATAGATATTTTTAATGATGGTGATGGTTATGAGCATCACTGATTCGTTTTTTAACAGGTGTTTCTATTATGCTCGATGAGCCATCTGAAAAATTAAAATGGATAATGACATTATCGCCCGCCTTTAATGGTCTGTCAGGATTAAACAACATTAAATGATAAGCGCCGGGCGATAGTTCTATATAATTTTCTGCTTCTATCATTAATGAGTCCTGTTTTTTCATCTGCGCCATACCATCAACAAGCTTGCTCAGGTGAAGTTCTATCCTAGTGAATGTTGGGCTCGATACAGAAGTTAATATTATTTTTTCGTTAGACTGATTCATGATCTTTGCATACGCAGCCAGTGTCGATACCGTTGGCGGGGCTTCTCTTATCCATGCGCCTGTTATTGTGATGTCTTGAACTTCATTAGCAAATGCTGAATGTGGCGCTATGTTTGATAACGATAAGAGAATGATAAATATTAATTTATTGTTGCGCATCGATGAATTGTTGAATTGATTTAAATTGATTAATAATAATGTCTTTCTGATGAGGCGGAGATAGTTTCCCTACCATGCGCGCCTTTGGATCAAATAGAAATATTGAAGCTGAATGATCAACCAGATAATTGTCTGCATTATCTTCTTTATTAAGATAGTAGGCTATGCCAATTTGTTTAGTAAGACTGTCCACCATATCGGTGCTGCCACCCAAGCCAATGAAATGTTCATTAAAATAAGAAACATAACTGAATAATATTTCTGTTGTATCGCGATCGGGATCAACTGACGTGAAGATGACTTGTACATTATTGTCTTCAAGCGCTAATTGTTTATAGACGTCTGCCATTACTGCCATGGTAATAGGGCAGACATCAGGACATTGCGTGTAGCCAAAAAAGATGAAAGACCACTTTCCACGTAACTGTGTCAGGCCAAATGACTCACCGTTTTGATCGAGCATAGAAAAGGCATTCATTTGTTTTGGATTAGGCCAAAACAGACCTTCTATGCCAGGGTTTGCCTGCGTTGATTGTTGTGATTTTTTTAATGAAATATAGAACCCTGCGCTTGTCGCTAACATCGCAAGTATCGCCATTGCCGGGATTAAAAATTTACTACTACTGAGTGTTTTTATCATGCGTGGAGTATACCTGAACTGGCTAAAAATTAGATTTCATTGTTATAGCTAATAGCAGATCTGTTAGTGGAATATCTAAGATGATGTGCATTGATTGTTTTTAGAGTGACGTTAATCCCGAGATTACAGATTTCGGCAATAAATATCCGTGCAGGAAAGAGCTTGCCATGTTTTTCCCTGTCTTAGACCTGATTTAAATCTATAAAACACCTATCTTACTGAAAATGTTACATTTATTTGGCAGATTAATAATTGGTATGGAATATGCGACGTCTACTCGAAAGAGATGAGAGTCTGTTTAATCTCATCTACCCAATTTAGATGAATTAAAAGTTAAAGATAGGAAAACTTGTTGCCGATAGATGAAACAGGGCAACGTAGATATTGCCGATATAAGTATTGAAAAATTAATTGTTTACCGAGGATATAAAAATGGCAACAATTTTGACAGTAGATGACTCAGCCTCAATGCGTCAAATGGTTAACTTCACCCTGAAAGGGGCTGGCTACGATGTAATAGAAGCCGTTGATGGCGTAGACGCATTAAGTAAAGCGAAAGGCAATAATCCCGACGCAGTTCTCACCGATGTCAACATGCCGAATATGGATGGCATAACACTGATACAAGAGTTACGTAAGTTGCCGAGCTATCGGCATACGCCAATGTTGATGTTAACCACAGAATCTTCTGGCGATATGAAAACTAAAGGCAGAACAGCAGGTGCAACCGGCTGGTTAGTCAAACCCTTTAATCCAGAGCAGTTATTGGCAACGATAAAAAAAGTCATCGCCTGATAGACAAAACAGCAATGAACAAAATAATTAATTTAAACATTTGCCAAGGGAAAGCGTAATGACAATTGATATCTCACAATTTCATGGTGTGTTCTTTGAAGAGAGTTTTGAAGGTCTAGAGGTGATGGAGTCTGAGTTACTTGAACTTGATGCAAGTAGTCCGGATGTGGAATCTATCAATAACATCTTTCGAGCCGCACACTCAATAAAAGGTGGTAGTGGCAGTTTCGGTTTTAATGACGTCACAAACTTTACCCATGTCTTGGAAACCTTACTGGATGAAGTGCGTTCTGATAAACATAAACTGAACCAGGATGAAGTTAACTTACTATTGTCCTCGGTGGATTGCCTGCGTGAAATGTTAACCGCAGCACGTGATGGTACCGATGTCGACGAAGCACAGGTTAAATCAATTCATGATGAGCTTGAGTGCGCATTAAGTAATGAGTGTGTTACTGAAACAGAAACAGAAACAGAAACAGAAACAGAGGCAAAGACAAAGACAGAGACAGAAGAACATGCTGTTGTAAAAAATGAGAGTGAGGTGCTTGCAGCCGCATTAGAATGGCATATCCATTTTGCACCGCATCTGCATCTGTTTCAGACGGGCAACGACCCCTTGCGCATGTTCCGGGAGTTGGAAGAACTGGGTGCGCTCACCTCTACAGCGAACATCTCTAAATTACCCCCTTTTAATAAATATGATGCAGAAGAATGTTATTTGTCTTGGGATCTGGTGCTTCTCACCGAAGCGAAAGCAGAGAAAATCAAAGAAGTCTTTGAATGGGTTGAAGATGATTGTGAATTAAGTATAGAACAGGGTAATCAACAAGAGACGAGCAATGTTGTCAATGTTATCGCAGATAATGCGACACCGATAATTGAAGATGTTGATGTGAACAAGGTGGTGCCAGTAGCGGAGAAAAAGAAAGACGCTGACAAGAAAGCTGGCGCAAGTAATGAAACAACATCAATTCGGGTCAATATCAGTAAGGTCGATGCGTTAATCAATATGGTTGGCGAATTAGTTATTACGCAGTCAATGTTAAGTCAGTTTGGCGAAGAGTTTGATATGAATAATATTGAGAAACTCAGTGAAGGACTAAAACAACTTGAACGTAATACGCGTGAACTGCAAGAAAATGTCATGCAGATTCGCATGCTCCCGATCAGCTTCTCATTTAATCGTTTTCCACGTCTGGTGCACGATTTGAGTAACAAACTCGGTAAAAAAATAGAATTGAAATTATCAGGTGAAGCAACAGAACTTGATAAGACGGTGATGGAAAAAATAGGCGATCCCTTAGTACACCTGGTAAGAAACTCAATTGACCATGGTATCGAAATGCCTGACGAACGTCTGGCAGCAGGTAAGCCGGAAACCGGGACACTGAATCTCAACGCGTATCATGAAGGTGGCAATATTGTTATTGAGATCGTCGACGACGGTGCGGGTCTGAACCGGGAGCGCATCCTGAAGAAGGCTATCGATCGAGGTCTGGTAAAAGAGAATGAAGAGTTATCCGACGACAAAGTGAATGAGTTAATTTTCAGTGCCGGATTTTCTACGGCAGAGCAAGTGAGTGATGTTTCGGGACGTGGTGTCGGAATGGATGTCGTCAAACGCAATATCCATGATTTGGGTGGTGTTGTTGAGGTCAAGTCGGAGACCGGAAAAGGTTCAACGTTCACGATTCGACTACCATTGACGCTAGCCATACTAGATGGACAGTTGATAAGAGTGGGCACGCAAACTTACATTATTCCACTCATCTCAATTATTGAATCATTACAAACAAGTATTGAAAACACAAAATCAATCGTGGGTGAAGTCGAGCTTTATCGGTTGCGTGATGATTATATCCCTGTCGTCCGCCTGCATTCCATCTTTAATATTCCCTGTGATAGTACAAAGCTGAACGATGGATTACTGGTTGTCGCAGAGGCAGAAGGCCAAAAAATAGGCTTGTTTGTGGATGACCTGCTTGCCCAACAGCAAGTCGTTATTAAAAGTCTGGAAACAAATTATAAAAAAGTCGAAGGCATGTCAGGTGCGACGATATTAGGTGATGGCACGGTTGCCATGATTCTCGATATCTCAAGTCTTATTCGACTTTACCGTGAACAAGCAGAATATAAAACATCGTCAGCGATGAATAATCAAGCAGCGTAGGAGAAATTAGATGAACCCTGAAGTTAGAGATGAAAGCGGCATTGGTTTGGATGTTGATGCAAATGTGAATCAGTTTCTTACCTTTATGTTAGCGGGCGAAGAATATGGTGTTGATATATTAAGGGTCCAGGAGATTAAAGGTTGGGAAAGTGCAACAGAAATACCAAATACCCCTGATTATATACAAGGCGTTATGAATCTACGCGGCACGATAGTTCCTATCGTTGATCTGCGAAGTCGTTTTGAACTTGAACGCATTGACTACAGCAATACGACAGTTGTCATCGTTCTTAAAATTTTAAAAGAGGATAGTGAAAAAACTATTGGCTTTGTTGTTGACGCCGTATCTGACGTTTACAACGTGACTGAAGAGCAACTAAAACCTTCCCCAGATTTTGGTGGTGGCGTTAGCACCGAATTTGTGAAAGGACTCGCTACTGTTGATGAAAAGATGTTGATACTGCTCGACATTGATCATTTGATCGATGCCGATATAGATATTAATCAGAGTGCAATGACACATTAAACGGGCATTAACGATACTTTCAATCGTACCAGAGGAAAATAAAATGAGCGAAAAACTAGACCAACAACAAATTGAAATACTTGAAGATTCCTTTGCGAAACTTGCACCGCAGGGCGAGCAGTTAGTCGAGAATTTTTATGAGAAATTATTTTCGAGATACCCTCAGGTAAAGCCCTTGTTTGTTAATGTCGATCAGAAAGAACAACAGAAGAAACTGTTATCAGGGCTAGTGCTGGTTATTAATAATATACGCAAGCCAGAGGCCTTGGGCCCAGCTCTGGCCAGCATGGGAAAGAGACATCAGCAATATGGTGTTGTCGCTGAACAATATCCTTTAGTGGCCGACACCATGCTCGAGGTAATGGGTGAATTAGCGGGAGACCTGTGGACAGATGACGTCAAACGGGCCTGGACAAATGCATTAAACACAGTAGCAACAGCAATGTTGGATGCTTATGAAAATTCGGAGGACGGAACAATGAGCGAAGAAATGAATGATGATGTGGAAGTATTAAAGCAAGAGTTAGAGAGTCTGAAAAAAGAGGCTCGGGAACAATTAGGCAGGATTGATGCATTAGATAAGGTGCAGGCAGTCATAGAATTCAATCTGGATGGCACTATTATCACTGCCAATGATAATTTTCTTAACACGCTTGATTATACGTTGGAAGAGATTCAGGGAAAACATCACAGTATGTTCGTTGAACCGGCTTACAAAGAGAGCGCTGAATATAAACAGTTTTGGGAAAAACTGAATCGAGGCGAATTCGATAACGGTGAGTATAAACGCATCGGTAAGAATGGTAAGGAAGTCTGGATTAATGCTTCATACAACCCTGTTTTTGATGAAGCAGGTAAGGTTTATAAAATCATCAAATTTGCAACGGATATAACCGAAGCGAAACTAGAGCATGCGGATTTTGTCGGTAAGTTAGATGCGGTTAGTAAAACCCAGGCTGTTATCGAGTTTAATCTGGACGGTAGCATAATTACGGCGAATGATAATTTTACAAATACCGTTGGATATAGCCTGGACGAAATAGTAGGCAAACATCATAGTATGTTTGTCGAATCAACTTATTCAACTAGTCCAGAATATAAAGAATTCTGGGCGAAATTAAGTAACGGTGAATCTCAGTCAGGCCAATTTAAACGGATTGCCAAATCTGGAAAAGAGGTCTGGATAAATGCAAGTTACAACCCTGTGCTTGATATGAATGGCGTTCCTTTTAAAGTTGTTAAATATGCAACTGATGGTACCGAATTACGTGAACAACAATTAAGTTCAGCTCGATTACAATCTGCAGTTGATGGCGCCAACACTAACCTGATGATCTGTGATGCAGATTTGAATATCAGCTATGCCAACCCTGCAGTCATTGAAATGCTCCGCAACCGGCAGACTGAATTACGCGCAATCTGGCCAGGGATGGATGTTGATAACCTGGTAGGGGAGAACATTGATCAGTTTCATAAGAACCCGTCACATCAACGACGTTTGCTTGCTGATGTAAACAGTTTGCCTGCTTCTGTAGATATCAAAGTGAGTGAACTGGAATTCAATGTTAATGCGACTGCCATTTTAGATGATAAAGGTGCTTATATGGGCAATATGGTTGAATGGCGTGATATTACCGAACAAAAAGATGCGGAACGACAGATCGAAGGATTGATAGAAGCAGCAGTCAATGGCGAACTGGATAACCGACTTGAAGCGGATGGTTACAAGGGCTTTATGTTCAACCTTGCAAATTCAATTAATCGCATGATGGATGCGGTTGTTATGCCGATAAAAGAATCAACACGTGTCATAGAACGGTTGGCAGAAGGTGATTTATCGCAGACGATGGAAGGTGAATTCAACGGACAGTTTGCAGTTTTAAGAGATGCAGTCAATACCTCAATCACGAACCTGTTGAATATGGTAACTGAAATTCGCACCAGTGGTGATTCAATTAATACCTCAGCCAATGAGATTGCACAAGGTAACTTGAACCTTAGTCAACGCACAGAAGAACAGGCATCATCACTTGAAGAAACGGCTTCCAGTATTGAAGAGTTAACCGGTACCGTTAAGCAAAATGCGGACAACGCCCAACAAGCAAACCAATTGGCAACGGGTGCACGTTCTGAAGCAGAAAAAGGTGGTGCCGTGGTCGGTAATGCGGTTGAGGCCATGAGTGAAATCAATCAATCCAGCAAAAAGATAGCCGACATCATTGGAGTCATCGACGAGATTGCCTTCCAAACAAACTTGTTGGCCTTAAACGCGGCGGTCGAAGCGGCCCGTGCCGGTGAACAAGGACGTGGTTTTGCGGTGGTAGCTGCAGAAGTGCGCAATCTTGCACAACGCAGTGCGGGTGCGGCGAAAGAAATCAAGACCTTAATCAATGACAGTGTGCAAAAGGTAGATGAGGATTCACGGCTTGTCGATGAATCTGGTAGCACGCTTAATGAGATAGTTAATTCGGTGAAGAAAGTCAGCGATATTATCGCCGAGATTGCAGCTGCCAGTTCAGAACAATCCGCGGGTATCGAACAGATTAATAAAGCCGTCGCGCAAATGGATGAGATGACGCAACAAAATGCATCATTGGTTGAAGAAGCGGCCTCCGCGAGTGAATCAATGGATGAACAAGCCAAAGGATTAACCGAGTTAATGGAATTTTTTGACACTGGTGAAGGTGCTGCCACTAAGACAGCGAATGCTGCAAACGAACGTCGCAGCAAGGAACGTCCATGGAAAAAAGAGGAAGAGGGTGTAAAGCCGGCTGCGGAAAAAAAGGTGGGCAAGAAAGCCGCTAGTGCCGGTGGTAGCGATAGTGAATGGGAAGAGTTCTAGGGGATTACGGTAATCACCTAAATCGCATACCAGTCACTAACGAAGGAGAGCATAATAGATGCGCACCATAGCCATCATTAACCAGAAAGGCGGAGTTGGTAAAACGACAACGACAGCCAACCTCGCTCATGCGCTGGTATTGAATCAACACAAGGTGACGGTCATTGACCTCGACCCACAGGGGCACTTATCCACTAGCTTGGGTGTGGATTACCTGCAACGACCGGGTCTTGACTCTGTGTTGTTGCATGACATGCCAATTGAGGATTGCGTAAAGCAGGTTAGGCCGGGTTTGTCACTTGTGCCTTCAGGACCACAATTAGGCGATCTTGAAAACATAACACTGCGTGGTGTTAAGCGTGGTACACGCTTACGTGATGCAATGTCTAATAAATTTGAGGATCAGGATTATGTCTTGATTGATTGTCCACCTGCATCGGGCTTATTAGTTGTTAATGCATTATTTTCTACCCACGAAGCATTAATACCGATTGCCGGTGACTATCTGTCATTACAAGGTCTATCTTATCTAATAGGCACCTTCAAGAATTTTGAGAAATTAGGCCATAAAATTAATGAGTTATTCGTTATGACGCGCTACAACACGCGCCGGCGTTTACCACAGCAGGTAATGGAAACCGTAAAGCAATATTTCCCCAGACGTGTACTCGCTACGCGAATAAGAGAGGCGGCGGCACTAGCTGAGTGTCCTAGTTTTGGCAAAACGATTTTTGAATACCGAAAAAAAAGCAATGGTGCAGATGACTATCAGTCTTTAGCACTGGATTTGGCTAATGGCAGAATGATGTGAGAAAAAACTATGAATGATAATGACAACGACAAACAAAGTTTAATCGGTGTTGATCCACTTGCCTGGTTAAGTTATGAAGAAAAACAATCTGTGCTTAGTGAAAACACCGCACCTGAAACATCGGCTGACCCACAAGCCCAGACAGGTTCGAGTTACACCGTTAAGCTAAATAGTGCGTTAACGATCCGTGATGTGTCTGGACTCATGGCTGAATTAACTCAGATAGATGATGACTGTAGTGAAATTGTATTTGAATCAGCAGAATTGGAACGGGTTGATACTGCCGCATTGCAGCTATTGTTAGGATTTTATTTGTCGGCGACACATGCGGCAAAAACAGTCATCTGGCATAGGCCAAGCGAGGCATTATGCCATGCTGTTGAAGTTTTAGGCTTAAAAGACGTGTTCGGTATTAAATCGGCAGCGGTTTAATAAAGCACATGACAAATAATTATATTTATAACTTTTATGAGAGATGAATAGTGACTAATCATCGTGAATTTGATTTTACCGATAAGCATTTCAACTGGTTGAAAAATACCGTCATGGAAAAACTGGTATCGCATTAACAGATCAAAAAAAGGATCTTGTTTATGGTCGCTTGGCAAGACGCTTAAGAAAGCTGGATTTCGATAATTTTGATCAATATTGCACATTACTAAAAAAAAATAATAGCGATGAACTGGTTGAGTTTGTTAACTCGATCACCACTAATCTCACCGATTTTTTTCGAGAGAATCATCATTTTGAATACCTGAGTAATACGGTATTGAAATATTTATTAGATGCGCGCAAACAAGAAAAACGGATAAGGATATGGTCTGCCGGTTGTTCTACTGGCGAAGAACCCTATTCGATTGCGATGACGCTACGAGAATCAATACCGAATATTGATGATTGGGACATAAAAATACTCGCTACTGATATTGATACCAACGTTTTGAGTAAGGCAAGCGAAGGTATTTATGATAGTCGACGGATTGAAGGTATCGATAAGACGAGAGTCAAGAAATGGTTTCTTAAGTCTGGCGATTACGAGCAGTCAGGATTAGTTATGGTCAACCCTGAGCTTAGAAAATTAATCACCTTTAAGCAATTGAATTTGATGAATGAATGGCCAATGAAAGGACAGTTTGATGTTTTATTTTGTCGCAATGTGGTTATTTATTTCAATAAAGACACGCAACGGGTATTGTTTGAACGTTATGCAAACATTATGAAGGATGATGCCTATATGTTTCTGGGACATTCTGAGAGCCTCTATAAGGTTACCGATAGATTTAATCTTATTGGTAAAACGATACATAAAAAGGCTGCTTAAAAAAACGCATGAGGAATGTTTTTTATAATGAATCCAGATCAGAATCGTATTTTAACTGGATTTGATCATGTCAATCGATTCTGGAACAGACAGCTCGATATGGAGATGGTTAAAATTCTGCCAGGAGAATACTACGTGACATCTATCGATGAAGTAATTTCGACTGTATTAGGGTCCTGTATATCGGTTTGTATCTGTGACAAAAAACTGGGTATTGGTGGGATGAATCATTTTATGTTGCCGGAGAACAAAAACGGTAATCGTGATGAATGGCAAGATATGCAGACTGGCCGGGCGACACGTTACGGTGTTGATGCAATGGAACATTTAGTGAACGATATTTTAAAAAATGGTGGCCGAAAAAATCATTTTGATATCAAGGTTTGTGGTGGTGGTCGAATGATGGAAAATATGAGTGATGTAGGCAAGAGTAATATTCAATTTATCCATGATTATTTAAAAAAAGAGGGCTACAAAGTAACGAGTGAGGATACTGGTGATATTTATCCAAGGAAAGTACGTTATTTTCCAAAGACAGGGCAACTTCAAGTGAAGAAGCTTCAATCATTACATAATGATACGATTTATAAACGTGAGAATGATTATCAAAGTAACCTGGCAAATGCTTCTTTTACAGGCGAAGTAGAGTTGTTTTAAAGCATGGATGATCTATTGAGACTAATAATATGACTAATAAAATTAAAGTACTCATTATTGATGACTCAGCATTGGTTAGAAAAATGCTGACGGAGATACTTAGTACTGATAAAGAGATAGAGGTGGTTGGTGCAGCAGCTGATCCTCTGGTCGCCAGAGAAAAGATAAAGCAATTAGCCCCCGACGTGTTAACTCTTGATGTTGAGATGCCACGCATGGATGGGATAAGTTTTTTGAGTAATTTAATACGCCTGCGACCGATGCCGGTAATCATGGTCTCGACATTAACTGAAGAAGGCACTGAAATTACGCTTGATGCACTTGAGTTAGGAGCGGTAGATTTTATTACTAAACCGAAAATAGATTTTAGTAACACGATTCAGGAATACGCTACAGAGCTGATTGAAAAAATAAAAGTAGCATCAAAAGCCAAAGTTATAGCGGCATCTGAAAAACGACAAACATCAAGCAATGTTAAACAGATGGATATTCAGAAAAAAAATACAGCGGATGCAATATTGCAGCTTAATAATGGCAAACGAAATTATAAGTTAACCGATACTATCATTGCTATCGGTGCGTCAACGGGTGGCACGGAAGCAATCAAGGATGTGCTGATCCAAATGCCACCAAACTCTCCTGGCATAGTTATTACTCAACATATACCGGAAAACTTTAGTGCAAGCTTTGCCCAACGTATGGACAAACTTTCTCCCATGAAAGTTTTTGAAGCAACAGAGGGACAACAGGTATTACCGGGGCATGTTTATATTGCGCCAGGTAACCGACATTTACTAATAGAAAGAAGTGGTGCGCGTTATATCTGTCGTTTAAATGATGGGCTTGCCGTTAACCGTCACAAACCTTCTGTGAATGTTTTATTTCGTTCTGTTGCCAATCAGGTCGGTCAAAATGCTATTGGCGTTATCTTGACAGGTATGGGTGATGATGGTGCTGAAGGTCTACTGGAAATGAAGCAAGCGGGAGCATTAACCATAGCGCAAGACGAACAAAGTAGTGTGGTTTGGGGTATGCCCGGTGAAGCGGTAAAACGTAATGCTGCTGATGATATTTTGGCGCTAAGTAAAATTGCATCCAGAGTGATTTCATTAAGTGCAGAAAAAGCAGCCTGAACCTAAAGATTAAACAATATTATGCCGATTAAATACAGAAGCAAGATTTATATTAATGGTGTGGAGAATTATTGATGAACCTCAAGTTTTTTAAAAAATATTTAATACCTATAATAGTTAGCATGGGTAGCTTGTTATATTTTTCGGTGCAAGATTATTCCGCTCATGTCTTTGTCCTGACAGCACTCGTTTTTCTGTCTTGGTTTATCAGCGTACAAAGACATGAAAAAATCACACAAACTAAAAATTATAGCAACAATATATCGCCCGATAAAAATACTGGGAATGATGAAAAACTGAATTCAATTCATGAGATCACTAAACAAGCCAATGATACTATTAATGAATCGATTAACTCGATAAAAACCGAGTTGGGTCAGGTTAGAGATTTAATTGCAAGTTCGGTTATGAATTTGAACGAAAGTTTTTATGGTCTTAATAGTGACGTATCTTCACAAGGAGAATTAATTGGTAAACTCGCTGGCCGTTTAGAAAAAGGGAAAAATGGACAAGAACAAACAGAAGATGGTGATGAAGATCTTGAAGTAATGAGTATTACTGAGTTCAATGTAAAGACTTCAGGTATCTTAAAGACATTCGCAGATGCCATGGTTAATAATAGTAATCGCAGTATGGAGGTCGTTACCTCAATAGAAGATTTGTCCAGTGAGATGGAATCGATCTTTAAATTTTTAAATGAAGTTAAACAAATTGCAGACCAAACTAACTTGTTAGCATTAAATGCAGCGATTGAAGCGGCGCGAGCTGGTGAAGCAGGGCGTGGCTTTGCAGTCGTTGCTGATGAAGTAAGAAACCTTTCATTAACCTCAAATAAACTAAATGATGAGATCAAACATTGTGTTACCCCAGCACAGGGTAAATTAAGCAAGACCAGTGAAATGGTTGGGGCAATGGCAAATGAAGATGACAATCAAATGTCGGTTAATACACAACGTGTTGATGATATGATGGGGTCACTTTCAAATCTTGAGCAATATATAGATAGTTCAGTTAATGAAGCAGCAAGCATCAACAGAGAGATTTCTGACAAAACAGCGGTTGCGATTCGAAATTTACAATTTGAAGATATTGTCAGGCAAGTCGCAAATCATGCAGATGATAAGATTGATATCTTGTCCTCGTTTGTACAAGGTTTTACAGCGGATCTTTGTGAAATAGAAGAATGCCAGGATCAGAGCAAGCTTGCTTTAATCTTAAGAAATACACAAACCAGACTTGATAGTATTAAAGATGAACTTGTTAGTCTGCCGGGCAAGAAACCGGCAACTCAAAACACAATGGCAGAAGGTGAAATTGACCTATTTTAATTATGCCTCATCTAATGCTTCGTAATAACTAAATCACTTTAGTATTAGTGTGCCATGACCGTCTAATAATGGGTCAGTGTTGATACGCTATATACAAATTACTAGCTATAGGACATCGCTTACGCACCTGTCAAAAACGTAAACTCCTGATTTTTATTAGCCATTTCCTCAAACGTAGGCTTGTTACATTAAGCGTTTAGTCAGATTATGGGCAAGTTTATACAATAGAATGGTTTGCGGCACAAAGTTTAACTTATTATTTAATTAGTCTCTCTATTTGTGGCATGATTGTTGTTTGCAAATAGATGAACACAACTTAACAGACTGTAATATAAAAGAGGTAGGGCGATGAGACTTAACTGGCACATTTTGTCGATTTCAATTATATCGATGTTTTTAGCACTCCCGCAGAATGCAGCAGCAGCGGGTGATGCGCATTTACAGGATTTCACCGCTCATTGGGCAGGCATAGTTTGTCTTGTTGTTTTTGTTTTCGCCTATAGTCTGGTTGTTTTTGAAGACCAACTTCATCTACGTAAGTCAAAGCCGGTAATGGTCGCTGCCGGTATCATCTGGATGTTTGTTGCCATTGTTTATTCACAAACAGGCGATAAACATACTGCTGAAATCATGATTCGGCATAATCTACTTGAGTTTGGTGAATTGTTTTTGTTTCTATTGGCTGCCATGACGTATATTAATACCATGGCCGAGCGTAATGTGTTCGATGCATTACGTGCATGGTTAGTCTCACGCGGCTTTTCCTTACGCAATATTTTTTGGATAACCGGTGTTTTATCATTTTGCATCTCCCCCATAGCAGATAATCTAACTACGGCATTATTAATGTCGACGGTGGCGATGGCAGTAGGTGGCACTAATACTAAATTTATTGCACTTGCCTGTATCAATATAGTGGTGGCTGCTAATGCAGGTGGTGCATTCAGTCCTTTTGGTGATATCACCACCTTAATGGTCTGGCAAAAAGGCGTAATTCCTTTCGCAACTTTCTTTGCCTTAATAGTTCCGTCCCTTGTCAACTGGCTAATACCAGCAGTGATCATGTCAATGTTTGTTGCTAAAGAAAAACCAGAGGCGATAGAAGAAAAAGTCGAAATGAAAGACGGTGCATTTATTGTTGTTGGCATGTTTATTATGACTATTACGATGGCGGTTTGTGCGCATAATTTTCTACATTTGCCGCCAGTTATCGGCATGATGACGGGCCTGGGTTTCCTGAAATTGTTTGGTTATTATCTGAAAATGAAGAACATGCGTGCTCTGAAGCAGAAGAAACAAGAGTACGAATACAAACCCGGCGCTGGTCCTTTAGGTGCAGAGTCAGTTAGTGCCAGTGATCATACTGAAGAAGAGACAATTGATATTTTTGATATATTAGCAAAGGCCGAGTGGGACACATTGATGTTTTTCTATGGTGTGATTTTATGTGTCGGTGGTCTTGGTACGATGGGATATCTCGCCGCACTATCAGAGTTTATGTATATTGATTTGGGGCCTACAACCGCTAACGTTCTGGTTGGTATCGTCTCAGCCATCATTGATAATATTCCGGTAATGTTTGCTGTATTAACAATGATGCCGCAGATGGACGAAGCGCAATGGTTGTTGGTGACATTAACCGCTGGTGTGGGTGGATCTTTACTCTCTGTTGGTTCTGCTGCAGGTGTTGCGGTGATGGGGCAGGCCAGAGGCATCTATACTTTCTTTGCTCACTTAAAATGGACATGGGCTATTGCTTTAGGTTATGCCGCCAGCATTTGGGTTCATTTCCTGGTAAACAGCCGTTTTATAGGTCAAGCCGTATAGCATCTGTTCTAAATCAGTAGCGATAACCTTAAAAAGTCGAATGCCGAAAGGCATTCGACTTTTTTATGTCTGGCGTTAAGAAAAGTTATAAAACCCTTCTTAGCAATACTAATTAGTCTAAATGGATTACTTATTAGAGAGTATTGAACATCGACAATAAAATCCTCGATTGTGATAATAGATAAAACTTCGGTACATGTTTATATTGTTACTTATCATCGCTGATTGCTAGAACCTGATATATCCAATCATGGAAGAGTATGCGCTAAGGACGGCGCAACCACTCAAAACGTCATCTTCTTCTCAGGTTTAACTAAATCACGATAGTCTATTTTGATATTATTTTTTTACAGTTACATCTATCTTCTATTTTAATCGATTTCATTAAATGTATTTACTCTATAGTAGGGGTATCACAATCCAGTGATGCACGCTAAATTGCATTTGTAATTAGACTATAATCAGTTATATATAATATTATTTATCAAATTTTTGTGAGGATTGGTAAAATACAGGTTCATCTATGAGGGCGATTTAATGACAATAAAAAAAATGATCCAATAACATGGGCAAACGAAATGTCGGTAGGTGTAAATGTCATTGATAGTGATCATAAAAAGCTTTTAAGCATGATTAATGAACTGGATTTCATCATCCAGGCAGAGATGACGCCAAAAAAAGACTCAATAGAATCAGTTATTTCGGAGTTAATTGATTACACTATTTATCATTTTGATCGAGAAGAAAAGCTGATGGCGGCCTGTGCTTATCCTGAACTGGAAAGACATAAGCTAGTGCATGAATCACTTAAGCAGCAAGTAAAAAATTATATGGATAGTTTTAAACATAAACCCGAATCATTTGAACCGAAAGCTATGCGGATCTTTCTAAACCTATGGTTAGTCGACCATATAATGAGTATGGATAAGGACTACGAGTCCTGGATGGAAAATAAAGCAGAAATTATTGAACAGACAAACACAGAGTTTGAGCAAGAAACACAGTAATCAGTTCGAACAGTCGAAATCGTACTTACTGCCGTACGTAATAAATTACCCTATGCTGATTAATGTGATTAACAGGTGAGATCTAAATAAGGTTGGTTCGGCACAGATATCAATATCAAGGATAGCTTTCTTCATTAAACCATTTTATAGCATCTTCAAGACCTTCGATGCCCGGTCTTGATTGATAACCTAGTTTCTCTTTTGCCTTAGTACTGGAAAAAAACATAACCTTTTTCGACATTCTGACACTCTCAACAGTGGCTCTGGGTTCTTTATGAGTAATGCTGGCAATACGTTCCATTATCCAGGCAATAGGTAAGACTAAGTTATGAGGTAACTTTATAGAAGGCGGCTTCATGCCTTGATTTATACAAATGTAATCTAATATCTGTGCCAATGTCATATTGTCGCCACCAAGAATATAACGTTCGCCGATATTGCCTTTTTCTAAGGCAAGAAAATGTCCATTCGCAACATCATCAACATGTACTATATTCAATCCAGTTTCAACATAAGCAGGCATGCGATTACGAATTGTATCGAGAACGATTCTGCCAGTGGGAGTTGGTTTAATATCGCGTGGCCCGACTGGCGTTGAAGGGTTAACAATAACAACTGGGCTGGCCATTTCTTTGACTAACTTATGGACCTCTTGTTCAGCTAGATATTTTGAACGCTTATAATGACCTATCATATCTTCAAGTGTTACCGGCGTAGTCTCATCAGATGGTGAGCCATCTTTATTAATACCTAGGGTTGCGACGCTACTGGTATAGACAATTTTATCAACACCGGCTTTAGTAGCAGCGATGATTAAATCGCGTGTGCCGTTTACATTTGTTGCGTACATAGGTGTTGGATCAGGCAACCATAAGCGGTAGTCTGCAGCAATATGAAACAAGGTGTCACAGCCACTGACAGCACGTTCTAAAGAATGTGTGTCTCTTAGATCGCCTTCTATAACTTCGAGGTCAAGGCCATCAAAATTGCGTCTGTCTGAGCCGGCTCTGACCAAGGCACATACGTCATGACCCTTGTCAATTAATAGACGTAATACCGCAGAACCGACAAATCCATTAGCGCCAGTTATTAATGTTTTCATATCAAAGAATTATCTAATTTAATCATGGTTTATTAATCTATCTGTAAATGATTCTTGCCAGATTAAAAATGCAGGAAGCACTACCATCGTAGAGATCATCATTGAGGCAAGGCCTAAAGATAATAGTAAGCCCATGCTCGCCGTACCTTGATGTGACGAGAAGGCCAGGTTCCCAATACTGCAGATAGTTGTCAATGAACTAACAATAACGCCACGAGAAGAACTGGTCATAAAAATATTTCTCTGGAATTGATGTTCCTGACGAAAACGGTCAGCTATATGGATGCCACTATCTACACCGATACCGAGTAGCAGTGGTAAGCCAATAATGTTTGCAAAATTGAGTGGAATGTTAAATAACAGCATAAAACCAAAGGTAAAAGCACCACCAATGAAAACAGATGATAATATAATTAATGCATCTTTTTTTATTTTCATTAACAAGATTAATAATATTGCAATTGCAATAAATGCATAAGTAAATGCAGATTTAAACGCGATTATAACAGCGTCGCCAGCTTCGATACTAATAACCGGTGAGCCGATGACATTGCTATCATATGCTTGTAATTCTTTTACAAATCTTTTCATAGAACCATTATCATTAAGGTTCTCAACAGGTAGTATTTGCAATTTGTAATGATTGTCACTGACCCAGCGATCATGAATCTCGGCAGGAATATTATTTGATTCAACTTGCTTTGCCTTGAGCGCATCAGACAAAGAACGCATCCGACCAGGAAAGCTGCTCAACAATTGTTGCTCTAGCCTATTAATATGTTCGTCATTTGAAGAAGTATTTAATTTTATTAATAAATTATGCAGATTATATTTTAATAACTTCAGTTCTTCATCCATCTTGTCTAATGGCACTGCATCAAGTTTGTCGATCAAATTATTGATGGTCTTTAGACGATCTTCATTTTTGACTTCTGATGTTGCTCCAGACGAAGTTAGTACACCTAATAATAAACTCATATCATCGATAATAAACAACTTGTCTTCCTGTTCCTCAGGAATAAAACTAACCAGGGAAACCACATCGTCAACTAATGATAATGATTTAATGTCGGTTTTGTCTGCTTGAATATCAATAAAGTTCTTTTTAAGTAAAACACCACTCCATGGAGATGTTTTGCTGTCTTTTAATAAATCACGATAGGTTTGTACGGATTCATTTTCGGGGTCTTGAAGATTTAATGTGTTCGTATCAAAACTTATTTTGTCTAATTGAAAGCTCAAGCCAAGAATGATTGTTAAGGTAATAAGTAGTATTTTTTTTGTATGTTTATAGGGGATGTTAATTATTATTTCTAATATTGGGCTGATGTGCTTGCCCTTGATGTCCGGTTTTGGTTTTGAATGAACAAAAGTTAATAGTGCAGGCAATAATGTGAAAGTGAATATTAAACTGATAAACATCCCGCTACCGGCAATCCAACCTAATTCGGCTACACCCAGATAATCAGTTGGTATAAAAGAATAAAAACCAATTGCCGTTGTAATAGCACAGAGAATTAATGACTTGAAAATATGTGTTATTGCCATTTGCAATGCATGACTACTATCTGGTATGGATAGTTTCTCTTCTCGAAAACGCAATAGTAGGTGAATTGCAAAGTCAATTCCGAGACCGATATACAGGACTGCGAACGCGACGGATATAAGATTTAACTCACCAATCGTTGCAGTTGCAAAAGCAGTAGTAGCGATTAAGCCAAATAATAATGTAACCAAACATGCAGAGACTAGCGATACAGAACCAAGTCCTATTGATAGAATAATCGCAACCAGAATCAAGGAGATTAATATAGCTTGAATGTTCGCTTTAGAGACACTCTTTAATTCTTCATAAGAGAGTACAGCCCCGCCCGTCAAGCGGACTTGAATCGAAGTATTGTTAGCTAATTTTACTGACTCTATAGTTGCACGGACATGTTCTATTATGTCTTCGTCAGGTAATAATGAAGTACTGTTATCTTTAGTTTGCAATACAATGAACTCACGATAGACATCTTCAATTTCATCATCAGGGTTCATTAGACGTTGCCAGGATACTTGATGGTTCTCATCATCAAGAGCTTGGTTAATTTCAATTAACAAAGGTTTAATGTCTATATCTTCGCCATCTTGTATTGCCTGAATTGCATCAGCCAACATATTAAACAATCCACGTAGGTTGAGGTCTTCTATCAGGGTTCCCAGAAAAGGCTGGATGGTTGCTAATCGATCAGACAGGTCTTGTAGCTCATCAAGCTCAAGAAACAAAAAAGCAGATTGACGAAAGTAGGGTAACAACGAGGGGTAATAAATATCGTTAAAGAATGCCGAATTATTTTCAAACTCGGAATACAATAATTCTGCTGTATCACTTGCCTGATCAGGTGTCTTTGCTTCTACAACAACAAGAATATTGTCGTTAAATTGTGGAAATAATTTTTCATATTCAATATCAAGTTTTCGCCAATGCAAATCCTTTGACAGCATATCGGTGGTACTAGTACTCATATCAAGATTGTCTTTGATATAAAATACGGCGGCGATAGTGAGCGCAAAAATGCCAATGATTATCGGAATCCGAAACCTTTCAATGAATTGCAACCAGCAAAGAATCATACGTTCAGAAGCCGATGAATGAGTTTTATTCATTATTTCGCATCCAGTTTTGACAAGCTAAACGAAACTTGTCTGACAATTACTAGACTCTAAATACGTATTCTTTTTCAGCATCGCGTTCGATATCAGGTGGGTAACTAAGACGTTTGTCATCATAGTATTGTCTGCGATGGTCACCTTCAGTTGCAGCATTGTATGTAACGTAAAGTACTCTTCGTTGCTCATTAGTCATGTTCGGTTCTGAACGATGTGGAGCAAAGGAATCAAAAAAGACGGCATCACCTGGATTGGTTGGTACTGACACATAATCCAGAGCATCTTCTTCTAGTGGTTTCCATGCTTCACCTATTAAGCCTTTATCGTGATAACCACTGGCCATTTCCAAACAGCCATTTTCAATGGTTGAAGCATCAACACTGACCAAGGCAGTAATATGTAATTTGGCGTAACGATCCCAGCCCGCTTGTACATCTTGATGCGCTTTAAAACCGTCACCGCCTGGCATCTTGAAATTGATTTTGTCTTTAAACAAGATTGCTTCATCATTAAATAGTTGTGATGTTATTTGTTGTATCTCGCCACGCATGAAAAGGTCGCTGAAGCCTTGATGAAAGGGTTCAATATCTTCCACTCGTGACAAGATGCGATCTCCCGAGGCTAGTTTACTTTTTTCAAAATACATCATGTATTTGCCGGGGACTTCGGGATGGTTTGTAACTTCTTCAGTCCATTCTGTAATTTCTTGCATGCGTTTAGCGTTATATAAATCGCGTATTACAAGAAAACCGGTGTTATTGAATTCTTCAATCTGTTCGTTACTTATTTTCATGATAAATGATGTTTTAAATTAATAATGCCGCTCTTATAAACCAGTTAGTAATCTATGACAAGTGAGTGTAACAATTAACTGTCAGAATAGAGAAAATGCTTGTCTTTCAGAACATCCGCAATTTCCAATAATGAGGCTAATCCTTTCTTATAGCCGCGCGCCAATGACGATATTTCTCGAATTTGATTAGGCTTAGTAATGCATGACAACATGAAATTAAAAATCCTGGGCTGCCCCATATTGTTGGTGTGTTTTAAGACCGCTTCTGGGATGGCTGTGTCTGCGTTATCAGAAATTGCACGAATAACAAGAAAATCAAGATTATTTACCGTTGCTATTTCTGCAATAGCGTTGCTTTCCATATCCACGGCCAAGGCTCCAGTTTTCTGTAATAGGTAGTGTTTATCTGCAGTCGACGCACAAATTTCTTTGCTTGATGCAATACTACCTATAGATACCATTGAAAGTGATTGGAGGTGCTTCGATACGCGGTTTAACCAAGCCTCCGAGATTGAATAACGATTAGTCTCATTGATAATTGAACTAGCTAGAATTACATCGCCTGAGTTCACAGATTTATCAATTGCTCCAGCGACGCCCCAACTTATCAAGGCATCTACCTTTAATGCAGTTAGCTTTTTTGCGGCAAAGAGAGCGGATTCATGGCCAATACCAGACAAGCATAAAAAAACACCTTGCTGTATTTCGATAGGCAGGCCAGCTTTTAATTTTTTACTATAAAGACACTTTGCCTCTGCAGGTAAAGCTGCAATGATGCCAATTCTGCTCAAGACTTAGTTTTAGTGATATTGCGGTAGCGAGCCAATGCCCAAAGCGGAAAATACTTAGTATAGCCGTGATATTTCAAGTAGAACACGCGTGGGAATCCTGGTGCTGTATAACTATCATCATACCAATGTCCATCACTAGATTGATTTGCTATTAGGTAGTTAATGCCACGTTTTACAGCGTCTGTATCAGCTTCACCTACGGCTAATAATGAAAGTAAGGCCCATGCCGTTTGGAAAGCGGTGCTTTGATAAGGGCGATAATGTCTTGGTGGATAATAACTATCATTACTCTCACCCCAGCCACCGTCTTCATTCTGAATGTCTTGTAAATATTTAACAGATTTTCTAATATATTCCTGCTGAGGATCTTCTTCAGCAAGTTCAAGTGCCGTCAGTACTGACCATGTACCATAGATATAATTTGTTCCCCAACGACCAAACCAGGAACCATCTTCTTCCTGATCTGATTTTAAAAACTTAATGGCATCACTAATAGTTGTTTCATATTTCTCTTTATCAGCCAGAGACAATAATGCGATCACACGACCGGTAACATCAGCCGTAGGTGGATCGAGTAGGGCGCCATGATCTGCGAATGGAATGGCATTTAGGTAATACTGGGTATTATTGACTTCAAATGACCCAAAGCCGCCGCCGTTAGATCGCATACCCGCCACCCAAACTGCTGCTCGTTGAATTGCTTCCGCATACTTCTCGTTGCCGGTACGATGCATCGCCCAGGCGACCATGGAAGTATCATCCAGGTCAGGGTAAAAATAATTACTATATTGAAACGCCCAACCACCACCAGCTAGATGTGGCCTTGGTATGCGCCAATCACCCGGTTCATCGCTTAGTTGACGATCCTTAAGCCAATCGAGAGCATGTTCAATCTCTGGAGTAATGTTTGCTTCGGTTTCCGCTTCGATCATTGCCTGACCTGCAAGACAGGTATCCCAAACCGGAGATAAGGAGGGTTGGCAATACATTGAATTACCACGTTTAGTAAGCAACGCCTCTATAGCCTGACGCCCCTGCTTTCGAACAGGATGTTCTTTTGGGTAACCAAGAATAACTAATGATTCATAAACATTAACCATTGCTGGGAAAATACCACCAATGCCATGTTCTTCATTCATACGCGCCAGGAACCATTGTTCACATTTACGGATGGAGTATCGACGTATAAATTTTGGTACTAATTTTTCTGCTAGGCGACCAACATTGTCAAGCAACAGAAAAGCCCTACTAAGTGTCGTTGTCACCTTGAAATAATTTTGCTCATCTTCAGGCGGTGTAATAAATAATTCTCTAATGTCTATGCCGCGTGAGTTTACTGCTAAGGGTTTCATCGTACATAATACGAACAGAGGCACCATCACCGTACGTGACCAATAAGAGACCTTGTCTATATGAAACGGAAACCACTTCGGCAGGATAATAACTTCTGCAGGAATGAAGGGAACAGCTCGCCATGGCACCTGCCCAAACAAGGCCATAGTAATTCGAGTAAATACATTGGCGTGTGATGCGCCGGCATGATTCAAGATCATATTCTTAGCCCGAAGCATGTGTTCTTCGTGCGGGTCATCACCAGTGATCTTCAAGGCATAGTAAGCTTTTACTGAACAGCTGATATCAAAATCACCACCAGTGTAGAGAGACCAACCACCTTCTTCATTTTGTTGGTCGCGTAGATATTGTGCGATCTTTTGCTCAGTTTCGTCATCGATTTCACCGACGAAATGATTCATTAAAATATATTCAGCAGGGATAGTACAATCGGCCTCGAGCTCATAGACCCAGTGCCCATCATCGTGTTGTTGTTCGAGTAGTTTATCTTTAGCAGACTGGATAGTCTCATCCAGATTATTTATGTTCTTAGATGGATGAGATTCATCTAATGGATGATTGGTAATGTTTTCGTTTCGTGTTTCGAGATTCATTTCTATTTTTTGACAACTCACAGCGATGTTAAATTAGGGTTCGCAGGGATAAACATTAAAATGTTTGTCACTATTCTCTTTTCCCTCATTCTAATCAGTGTTTGTTATGCAATGCGCTGATATCTTCAGAGTTTCTCATGAATGTCTGCCATAGGCAAACGGCGTCCACTGAATCGGAAAAGGGCATTTAAAGCCCAATCATTACCAACAAAAAGGCTGGTGAAAAATATTGTCGCTTTGACGCTTCGACGGCTTATCTTCACTTCTTGGCCAGTCGTGAAATCAGGCTTTTGCCGGATCTTTTCCAGCGTCAATACAGCCATTCCCAAAGCCCATAAACAAAATCGACGCAGACCCTTTTCATTAGCAGGTATTTTAAGGGTATAAAGTAAGGCATTTTGAATATGAGCGTGTGCAACGCCAAGCAATTCAATCAAGGCCTCATCAAACCCGGCTTCATTTTTGCCAAGTACCTTATGGCGTATATCGACGCCATATTTATTGAAAACATCACGTGGTAGCCAGCAGGCCCCACGCTCATGATCTTCCCAAATATCTTTCAATATATTAGTCATCTGTAATCCCTGACCAAATGAAACGCCCAATTGCATCATTTCTTCTCGCTGGGCATCAATTTCAGGGGAATAGTCACAAAATAGTTCGGTCAACATTTCGCCGACAACTCCGGCAACGTAATAACAATATTGCCCCATGTCTTTCAGGTCGGCCATTCCATCAAGTGTTTCTGCATCTTGATAACGAACCATGCCTTCGGCCATGATAGAGACACATCTTTCGAGTGCTGCTCGCTGGCGTTCATTAAAACTGTGGGTGATTCGTATTACGGGAGTGGTATTGGCAATAAGATCGTGTTCTGCCTCAGTGGCGGTCGGGGATAATAAAGGAAACAGTCCATCAGCAAAGGTTTCAGCGCCATCGGTGCCTTTAACTACGGCAATGAATTGCTCAGCATATTCACGCTTCAGGGCTGCCGTCATCAATTTATCATCTTCAATCGTATCGGCTATACGGCACAAGAGATAGGCATTGCCCACTACCTCACAAAGTGATTCCGGTAATTGCGGAATGGTCAGCGCAAAAGTACGGGACACGTGCTGCAATATCTCATTTTGATAAGCAACATCATCCAAAGGGGTCTTAAAATCGTTCTTAGATTTCATATTTTATAAATAGTCTATAAATAACAATAGCTTAAGAGTCTCTAGCTTTAATCTGCTATTTTCGATTTCTGAACAAATCTAGTTTTGAGTAAAACGTCTGAATTTGTGATGTTACAGGGTTTACGCTCAAAAAAATGATACAATTCAACAATTAGGGTGATTCGGGGCAGCACATTACAGCCTGAATTATACGGATGCAAATATTCAATTATGAATCCCCAACAATAATTTTAATAAATGAAATTCAACTGCCTGATGGTTTATCGGCATAAATATACCTTATATATAGCGAGTTACACGAGTGAGTTCAGTTACTGACATTATCGCGTCTACAGCCAAGATTGATGCTGACGATCAATCCGACCTGTGTTTTTGGCAAACGGACAAGAATAGTAAGCAGCAAGAATTAAAGACGTTACCAAAACAACTTCGTTGCCTCAATGTGCCTTTTTCGCTAGTTGCTGATCATTCTGATGTGAAAATAGGTTTGGGCGGTTCAATTAACTTTAATGCTGTCGCTGGTAATGAGGGTAGTTACAAGCATCTTGCATTTGTTCCGCAACAAACGATTCGCGCATTAGGCGATAAACAATTTTGTCAGGATTACCAAATTAAATATCCGTATATGACAGGTGCAATGGCTAATGGCATTGCATCCGTAGAGTTAGTTGAAGCGATAGGCAATGCAGATATGCTAGCGTCATTTGGCGCAGCTGGTTTGTCATTGCAAGAAGTAGAGAAGGCAATTCAACGGCTAAAAGAATCATTACCTAATAAAACCTATTGTTTTAATCTGATCTACAGCCCCAATGAAAAAGGTCATGAAGATGCAATCGTTGACCTGTATCTTCGCTATGGTATTGATCTAGTTGAAACCTCTGCCTATATGAAACTCACTTTACCGGTTGTCCGCTATCGCGTGAAAGGCATCTATAAAGATACTCAGGGTAATATTGTTGTACCAAATCGGATCATCGCTAAAGCATCTAGAGTTGAGTTGGCGAGTAAATGGTTTAGTCCACCGCCTGAAAAATTATTGAATGAATTATTAGCTCAAGGCGCAATTACTAATGAAGAAGCTGAGCTAGCTAAAACAATTCCAATGGCACAAGACCTGACTGTTGAAGCTGATTCAGGTGGGCACACAGATAACCGGCCAGCAATAACCTTGTTGCCGACGATGCTGGCATTACGTGATCAGTATCAGGAAAAATATAATTATCGTCATTCATTGCGAGTCGGCGCGGCAGGCGGAATTGCAACGCCAGCATCTGCACTAGGTGCTTTTGCGATGGGTGCGGCTTATATTGTTACAGGCACGGTAAATCAAGCCTGTAAAGAATCAGGATCATCCGATATTGTCAGGGAGATGTTAGCTAACACCGGGCAAGCGGATGTCACGATGGCACCGGCTGTTGATATGTTTGAGATGGGTGTGAAGTTACAAGTATTAAAACGCGGTTCTATGTTTGCCATGCGCGGTAATAAACTATATGACCTTTATAAAAAATACGCATCGATTGATGAGATACCTGCTGTCGATAGAGCCAATTTAGAAAAAACAATTTTTAAGATGTCTTTAGAGGACGTTTGGCAGAAGACCTATGATTTTTTTAGTGAACGCGACCCTTCTCAAGTAGAAAAAGCAAAGAATGATCCGAAACATAAAATGGCTTTAATCTTTCGTTGGTATCTAGGTCTTTCTTCACGCTGGGCCAATGCCGGTGTTGAAGACCGTCAAGTCGATTATCAAGTCTGGTGTGGACCAGCCATGGGTGCCTTCAATGAATGGACACGTGATACGTTTTTGGCAAAAACGGATCGCCGTGATGCGGTAACGGTTGCTATGAACATTATGTTTGGTGCGGCAGTCTTAAGTCGTGCGAATGGAATTTTAAAACAAGGTGTAGAGGTGCCGGGTGTATTAATCCAGTTCCAACCGATGCAACTTGAAGCAATAGAAAAATATCTAACTGAGTAAAAGTAATGTCTAAAGTAAATAATAATTTTGGTGCCACTAAAAATAGTGATTTTTGCGTGAGTGCAAGAAAGAATCGCACGGACGACTGCATGGATGCAGGAGGTAGAGCAATGCCGGGAGCAATTGCCGAGAACAACGGGAAAAGTGCATTTTTAGGGGTGGCAAAATGAAACCACTAGCGATTGTTGGCATAGGTTGTCTCTTCCCTAAAGCAAATAACGTTGAAGAATATTGGGCCAATATCCGAGAAGGCGTTGATGCAATTACAGATATTCCAGAAACACATTGGAAGCCATCGGATTATTTTGACGAAGACAAGTCAGCTCCAGACATGACTTACGGTAAACGTGGTGGTTTTATAAATCCAATGAATTTCAATCCACTGTTATACGGATTAAGTCCGAATAACATTGAAGCGACAGACACAACTCAGTTGCTTGGTATGATGGTTGCGCGACAAGCTCTGTTGGATGCAGGTTACTCAACCGGTAAAGATGCGGGCGATGGTCGTGAATTCGATCGTGATCGTATGAGTGTCATTCTCGGTATTACAGGTACTTTAGAATTAGTCATCCCATTAGGCGCAAGACTCGGTCACCCTATCTGGCGTAAAGCACTTGCTGATGCTGGCATTGATCCAGAAACAACCGAAGATGTTGTCCAACGAATCGCTGACGGTTATGTGCCTTGGCAAGAAAACTCATTTCCGGGTTTATTAGGTAATGTTGCTGCAGGACGCATTGCAAACCGTTTTGATCTTGGTGGTACCAACTGTGTTGTTGATGCTGCTTGTGCGAGTTCGTTAAGCGCAGTCCATCTCGCGGCATTAGAACTTAGTGCTGGTCGTGTAGACATGGCCATAACCGGCGGCATGGATACCTTCAACGATATCTTTATGTATATGTGTTTTAGTAAAACACCTGCTTTATCACCAACGGGTAACAGTCGTCCTTTTGCAAAGGAAGGTGATGGTACGATACTTGGTGAAGGATTGGGTGCCGTTATTTTGAAACGATTAGAAGATGCTGAACGAGATGGCGATAAAGTCTATGCTGTTTTAAAAGGTATGGGTTCCTCTTCTGATGGCAAGGGTAACGCGATCTATGCACCCAGTGCAGAAGGCCAAACCAAAGCCCTTTGGAATGCGTATCGCGAAGCAGATGTCACGCCAAGAAGTATAGAGCTAGTCGAAGCACATGGCACCGGTACATCTGTTGGTGATGCAGTGGAAGCCAAGGCCTTGTCTGGTGTTTATAGTCAGGATAATGAAGACGAAACATGGTGTGCTGTCGGTTCAGTAAAATCGATGATAGGCCATACAAAAGCAGCAGCAGGTGTCGCGGGTCTAATAAAGACGGCTATGGCATTAAAATATAAAGTCTTACCGCCCAGTATTAAGGTTGATGAACCATTAGAGATTATCAATCCCGGAACGGCGCCGATTTATCTAAATTCAGTTAAGCGCCCCTGGTTAAAAACACTAAGCACACCACGGCGTGCTGCATTAAGTGCTTTTGGTTTTGGTGGTAGTAATTTTCACTGCGTACTGGAAGAGGCAGAAGAAACAAAAACAGAGATTGAATGGGACGGCCAAGTATTAATTATTGCTCTCAGTGCTGATTCAAAAACGGATTTAATAAACCAATTACCTGATGCTGCCCTATTAGCATCAGAAGAGGAGCTTCGGTTTTTTGCTTATGATTCATGTCAGTCATTTAAAGTAGATGCCGAACATCGTTTGACGATAGTGCTCGATAAAGCGAATGCGGAATTAGAAAAGTTAATAGAAGATGTTAAGCAACAGCTTAACGATTCATCTGAGTCAATATGGCAAAAACCAAACGGAGCGATGTATAGCTCTGGGAAAGAAGCGAATAAGATTGCTTTTATCTTTCCCGGGCAAGGTTCTCAATACGTGGGGATGTGTCGTGACCTCGCTTGTCAGTTTCCGCAGTTCTCCACGGCACTTGAAGAAGCAAATCAACTCTTTATTGAAGCGACAGGCAAACAAAGTCTGGCAGATGTCTTATATCCTATCCCTGTCTTTTCAAAGACGGATGAAAAGGAGCAAGAGAATACATTACGTCAAACTCAAAACGCACAACCAGCTATCGGTGCTGTAAGTATCGGTGTATTAAATGTATTAAACCATTTTGCTGTTGAACCAATGGCAGCAATTGGTCATAGCTATGGTGAGTTAACCGCGCTATCTGCAGCAGGCGTTTACACTACAGAAACCTTATACCGTTTATCACGAATCCGTGGTGAATTAATGGCGGCGGGCGAGGGTGATCGTGGTTCTATGTTAGCGGTGGTTGCAGCCTACGAACAAGTTGAATCATTACTCAAAGAAAATAATATCGAGTTAATTATTGCCAATCATAATTCACCAACGCAGGTTGTGCTTTCTGGTGCGACGGATCAAATCGATAACTTTGCCAAAATTGCAAAAAAAGAAAAAATACGTGCAATTAAACTGCCTGTTGCTGCTGCATTCCATAGCCCATTTGTTGCTGATGCAGCAAAACCTTTCGGTGAGTCTTTAGCACCATTTGAATTTTCTACGAATAAATATCAGGTGCTTTCAAATACGACTACAGATTCTTACCCAACAGAGGCTGATGCAGCGAAGCAGCAACTAGCGAACCAACTAGCATCGCCAGTTAGATTTGTTGAGCAAATTGAAAAATTGTATGCGGAAGGTTTTAACACCTTTATTGAAGTCGGACCTGGCAAGACATTAACGGGTCTGGTTGGTGCAATTCTGGCGGATAAAGAGTTTACCGCTATTGCAGTAGATGCTTCTGTAGGTAAGAAACAAGGACAATATGATTTAGCATTGGCATTGGCCCGTCTCGCAACACAGGGAATTAATGTGGATCTAGCAAAATGGGATGCACGTTGCTCAGAACTTGAAAGACCAGCGAAAGATGCAAAGCCTGCGATGACAGTTTCGATCAGTGGTGCCAATGTCATGTTGCCACGTGAAGCCCGGCCACCAAGTAAACCCAAGAAGAATATTATTAATATGACGAATGAAGTGATACAAACACCACAAGTTTCAATTGCGCAAACGCCACAGCATAGCAGCGGTCTGTTACAGGCAACACAAGAAAGTATTCTTGCCTTGCAAAAGATGCAGGAACAAACAGCACGGTTACATCAACAATATCTTGAAGGACAAGAGACCGCCCAAAAATCTATTCAGTCATTATTGGAACAACAACAACGACTCATGTCTGGCCAGCCATTGGCGCCAGCAAGTCAGCAAGCGCCACAACAACAAGTCAAGTTGAACGTGACTGCTCAAGAAAACACAGTTGCCTCAGGGGTAATTGAAAAACCAATCGTTAAAGAGATTGAAGAAACCAAGCAAGCTGTCACAACAAATGTTGAGCAATCCGACGTCGATATAAATAATCTTTTGCTTAATGTAGTATCTGAAAAAACGGGTTACCCACTAGAAATGTTAAGTCTCGATATGAGTCTGGATACGGATCTGGGTATCGATTCAATCAAGCGTGTTGAGATACTCTCAGCGTTGCAAGAAAAATTACCATGGTCTGCTGCAGTTAATCCTGAAGAATTAGGGACCTTCCAATTCTTACAACATATTGTTGAATTTATAGTCGCAGGTAGACCCGCTGCTGATAAAGCAGCAAGCACAACGATAACAACTGTAACGAAACCAATTGCAACAGTAGATAATAATTTTGAGAAGGTTTTGCTCGAGATTGTGTCAGAAAAAACCGGCTATCCTATTGAAATGTTGGATCTTGATATGAATCTGGATAGTGACCTAGGCATCGACTCAATCAAACGCGTTGAAATTCTCTCTGCCTTGCAAGAAGCTATGCCAGAGCTTCCTCTAGTCAGTCCGGATGAGCTTGGGCAACTTCAAACCTTACGTTCGATCACTGAATTATTTGCTGTAGAGCTGACAGGCTCAAGTCAAGCAGCACCGCAGATAAGTGAACCAGCACAAGCAAATGTGATCACTGGTTTTGCAGAAACATTATTAGAAGTTGTGGCAGATAAAACAGGTTATCCGACGGACATGCTAAGTCTAGACATGAATCTGGATAGTGACTTGGGTATTGATTCAATCAAGCGAGTAGAAATATTGTCTGCCATTCAGGAACGTATTCCTGAATTACCTTCTGTAAGTCCGGATGACATGGCCGCGTTGCAAACACTGCAATCAATTGTTGATGTGTTTAATGTTGCTGAAGTTGTTTCAACGAGTGAACCGCAGCAAGCGGTTTCAGGGCTATCAGCAATATTGCTTGAAGTTGTCGCAGATAAGACCGGCTATCCAGCAGAAATGCTAAATTTAGAAATGCATCTCGACAGTGACTTGGGTATCGATTCAATTAAGCGAGTCGAAATTTTATCGGCACTGCAAGACAAAATGCCAAATCTTCCAGTCGTCGCCGCAGATGATTTGGCAGCACTACAAACGCTGCAACAAATCATTGAGTATATGATCGAGCAGATGGCTGACTCAATTTCAGCTCATGCGCCGGAAGCTAATATTGTAACTAAAGCGCGTGAAGTCGAAAAAGAATCCAGGCTTATTCGTAGTGTTGTTCGTATTAATAAAATCGAAGAGGCAGACCAGCGCAATGCCATTGCCTTCAATAAAGATAAAGAAATATGGATAACGAAAGAAGGTGGTCAATTAGCGGAACAATTGGCAGAGAATTTAAATGCTAATGGTTATATAGCTCAAATTGTGGCTAATAATAAAAAACCAAATGACAATCTTGGAGCCTTGGTTTTATGTGCTAACGATAATCCTAATAAGCAATGGTTATTGGATGCCTTTAGCCTGATGCAGTCATGTAGTGCTGCACTTAAAAAGTCGAAAGGAATTCTGGCGTCAGTGACTACTCTGGGAGGCAGTTTTGGCTTTGACGGAGAGTTAAAAGGTGAGCCAATTCAGGCCGGACTTTATGGCCTCATTAAAACAGCAGATAAGGAATGGTCAGACGTTTCAGTGAAATCAATTGATGTCGATATTGATTCTTTATCAGTAGCCTCTCTAAAAGAAGAACTCTTTCATGAAGGGCCACTGGAAGTGGGCTTACGAGATGGTCAAATCATGTCTGTGTCATTAGAAGAGGAAGCATTAGCGCCAGCAAAAAATAAACACACATTACTCAACAAGGAAGATTTAATTGTGATTTCAGGTGGTGCGCGCGGAGTGACCTCTGAAGTCGCTCTTAAAATGGCGGAGACTTATAAATGTAATTTCTTGTTGCTTGGACGTAGCCCAGAACCAGAATCAGAACCTCAATGGTTAACTGCGCTAACAGACGCAGCAAGCATTAAAAAAGCAATCCTTGATAATGCAAAAGAAAAACTCAAACCCGCTGACCTAGAAAAACGCTATCAATCGATATTGGCGAATCGTGAGATAAACATTTCATTACAACGAATCGAAAAAATCGGCGCAAAGGTTCAATATGCGTCGGTCGATGTTAACAATGCTGATGCCGTTGCCAATGTGATCGATATGGCGCGAATAGAGTTAGGTAACGTGACAGGTATTATTCATGCTGCAGGCATCCTTGCCGACCGTTTAATCGAAGACAAAACAGTAGCACAGTTCGACGCTGTTTATTCTACCAAGGTTGATGGTTTACATAGCTTGCTCTCTGCTACTCGAGATGACGATTTGAAGTTAATCGTATTGTTTTCCTCAACAACCGCACGTTTGGGACGCAAAGGTCAGGTTGATTATGCGGCTGCGAATGAAATATTAAATAAAATTGCGCAATCTGAAAATCAAAGGAGAAAAGACTGCAAGGTCTTGTCTGTGAACTGGGGTCCATGGGATGGTGGCATGGTAACGCCCGCATTAAAAAGACTATTCGCAGAAGAGGGCGTCGGTGTCATTGGTTTAAATGCGGGTGCAGATTATTTGATACAAGAAATAGAATCAGCAGGTCCCGTCGAAACGGTTATCCTCGGTGAATCAGATAATATACTAGCGACTATACCCTTAAATAAGTCATTACCTTTGACAGACCGTGGTGATTTGGCAATAGCATTCGAGCGTGATCTTTCTGTAAGCTCTAATGACTTTCTCAATTCGCATGTCATGAACGGACAAGCAGTATTGCCTGTGGCGGTGATTATCGAATGGTTCGCGCATGGCGCATTACATTTGAACCCAGGTATGCAGTTTCATGGCTTTGATGATTTCCGAGTATTTAAAGGCATTACATTAAAGGCAAATGAAAACATCCATTTAAGCATCCTGGCTGGGGCTATGATTCAGCAAGGCCATCTATCATTGGTGCCTGTTGAGTTGCGATCAAATGATGTACTACATGCTAGTGCAGTCATGGTTTTAGTTGATGCATATGAAAAAAATGTGCTACCAAAATTGAAAGCCGTTAAGGGCTTATACCAATATCAACAAGGCGAGTACTATCAAAATGGACAGTTGTTTCATGGCCAACATCTGCATGGCATAAGAGAAGTAACACACTGTAGTGAAAAAGGCATTGTTGCCAATGTAAATTCAGCTCCACCACCGACGACATGGATGAAACAACCGATACGATCAAGTTGGTTAACAGACCCTCTGGTATTAGATTCAGCATTTCAGATGATGATCTTATGGAGCTTTGAACAACAGGGGATTGGTTCATTGCCAACGGCAATAGCGCATTATCGTCAATATAGTCGTAGTTATCCAAAAGACGGTGCTAAGGTGATCGCAGATGTCATCGAACAGACTGACCATCGTGCTAATGCCTCAATCGAATTCATTGATGATAAAGGTCAACTAATCGCAGTAATGGAAGGTTATGAATGTGTACGCGATAGCTCATTACAATTAGCATTCAAGGAAAATGCACTTAGCATTGAAGACTAATTAATAATTTATTTCTTTGAATCTTTAAATGTAATGGCAGAACGAATTGCAATAGTTGGTATTGGCGGCGTCTTCCCCGGCGCTCGCGATCTTGATGAATTTTGGCAGAATATTCTGTCAGCGAAAGACACCGCTATTGATGTCGGCAGCGATCGTTGGCGCCTGGATCCTGATGATTTGTATTCTCCAAATCTTGAACCCGATAAAGTCAATTCTCGACGAGCCTGTTTGATACAGGATTTCGAATTTAGTCCCGATGGATTTAATGTTGATGCAGACTTATTGACTCGTCTGGATCCACTGTATCAGATTTTGTTGCATGCTGGACGCGATGCATGGGCAGATGCCAAGACCAGTGCTATAGATAAAAATCGTGTTGGAATCATTATAGGCAATATTGTTTTACCAACAGAATCTTCATCGCAATTCAGTGATGAACAATTTAAAGCATTATTCGAAACACAGTTACACACGACCTCAAAAAATAATAGTCAAACTACTGAGTCATTAAACCGTTACGTTGCCGGTTTGCCGGGCGGCCTATTGGGAAAGGCATTAGGACTTGGTGCGGGTGCGTATACATTAGATGCGGCCTGTGCCTCATCGCTTTATTCATTAAAGTACGCCGTAGATGAATTATTAGCGAGACGTACTGATGCCATGTTAGCTGGTGGTGTCTCACGTCCAGACTGTCTCTATACCCAAATGGGTTTCTCTCAACTTAACGCCATTTCAAAATCAGGTCGCTGTTCGCCGTTTGACAGTAAGGCCGATGGACTTGTCGTTGGTGAAGGCGCCGGCATCTTCGTACTCAAGCGTTTAGCTGATGCGATTGAAGATGACGATCATATCTATGCAACGATAGCAGGCATTGGGCTCTCGAATGATATCGAAGGCAACATCATGTCACCGGACACTGAAGGGCAGAGTCGTGCCATGCGGTCAGCTTATGCCAAGGCCGGTTGGTTACCTAATCAAGTACAGCATATCGAATGCCACGGTACCGGCACACCTGTTGGCGATGGTGTTGAATTCAACTCTTTAAACAACCTTTGGCAACAGCATAACGTCGAAGGTGAGTGTGTTATTGGTTCAGTAAAAAGTAATGTGGGACATTTATTAACGGCGGCTGGCGCTGCTGCGTTAATGAAGACCTTGCTGGCGATGAAACACGGTGTACTGCCACCCACAGCAAACTATGAAACACCATCGAATAAAATTGATTTAGCCAATAGTCCGTTTAAGGTTTTAGCCAAGCCGGAGACATGGGAAGTAAAAGATAATGCGCCACGACGAGCAGCGATAAGTGGTTTTGGATTTGGTGGGATTAATGCGCATGTGTTGCTTGAACAATATGAAAAAGATACCGCTATCAAAAGCACATCACCTGTATCGCAAATCGATAAGGCTGATATTGCCATTGTTGGAATGGAGTCCCGTCTTGGCCCCTGGAATAATCAATCAGAATTTGATTCGGCTGTATTGTTTGGTGCTGATAAAGCAGTAACTCATCCGACTCATTGGTGGGGCGCTGAGACTAAAGCGTACAGTGGCCATTTAATTGATGAGGTCATTATTCCATTAGGGCGTTATCGAATACCTCCGGCAGAATTAAAAGTGATGTTGCCGCAACAACTGTTGATGTTGGAAGTTGCTGCGAACGCACTAGACGATGCGGGTCTTTCAGAACTGACCGCAGAGCAACAATGTCGCACAGGTGTTTTCATCGGCATCGCGCTAGATTTAAATACGACGAACTTTCATTTTCGTTGGATGCAGAAAAAATATGCGCGTGACTGGTTGCAAAGCCTAGGCATTACACTCAATGAATACGAACTAAATGAATGGCTCGCAAAGCTCCGCGATGCATGCGGACCTGCGTTAACTGCAAACCGAACCATGGGCGCACTGGGTGGTATTGTTGCCAGTCGCATTGCCCGTGCCTTTCGAATAGGTGGCCCCTCATTCACTGTCTCTGCAGAAGAAACCTCAGGGTTACGTGCTTTGGAATCAGGCTTACGTGCTTTAAAGCAAGTTGAATTAGATCAAGTCATCGTTGGCTCAGTTGATCTGGCTAGCGATCTAAGGGCAGTAAAAGGGCATGTTGAAAATCACGAGCAATCAAACATCGCAGATGGTGCAACAGCATTTATTTTAAAGCGTCATGAGGATGCAATTCGTGATGGTGATAAAGTCTATTCAATCATTAAGGGGTTTGGTGCTGCTTCTGCAGGTGGTTGTGATGAAAAAAAGGCGGATATATCAGCTCAAGTTGAGTCGATTCAAAATGCATGCTTGGATGCACAATGTCATCTAGATGAAATCGATCAGCTTATTTTTTCAACTCAGGAAGAAGTCTTAACAGTTAGTCCGGTTTTAAAAAATATACGATCCAATGTCTTTCCATTGGGCCATTCTGGTGCTGCTAACGGTTTAATGAGTGTTGCCAGTGCAGTTAGTGCATTACATCATCGTCTACTTCCAGCAGAAAAAGATTCGAAAGTACAATACTGGTTGAAAGATCGGATTAAAGGTTTGAGAAAAAGTTTAGTCAACGCGACAAGTCTTGATGGTAACAGTGTCAGCGTTTTACTTGGCGAAGGTGATGCAAAGCTTATTTCAAAACAAGAGACCAAAAAATTAATTGTCGTCTCTGCAAAAGATAAACAATCATTAGTTGAAGACATAAATAATCTGTCATTTAATGACGCGATTCAATACGATCATACAAATGATAAATTACGTGTTGCTTTAGTCGTTAATAATCAGGCTGAATTTAAGCAGGCTTGTGAAGAATCTATTGTTGCGATTGAACAAAATAAATCGATAGCTAATGGACGTTGTTTTTATTCTGTTGACCCCTTAGCAATACAAGGCAAGCTTGCCTTTGTCTATCCCGGTTCAGGCAATCACTTCTGGGGTATGGGACGAGAATTAGGTGTTGCTTACCCACATGTATTAGAAAAATTAAATGCAGAGAATGAATCACTGGCATCGCAATTTGCCAAAGGACGATTCTGGCAAGATCAAAACAGTAAGCTTAACCGTGATAAAGAATTAAGCCACGAAGAGGTTATCTTTGGGCAGGTTTGGTTAGGAACCTTTGTTAGTGATGTTGTCTCAGACTTTTCTATAAAACCCGATGCTGTGATTGGTTATAGCCTCGGTGAGACTGCTGGTCTTTTCTCGACACGCACATGGACTGCGCGTGATGAAATGTTACAGCGTATCCAGGAAAGTATTTTGTTTACCGAAGAACTTGCAGGGCCATGTACATCAGTACAAAAAGCATGGGGTACGAATGAACCGATCGATTGGGCCTTAGGTGTTATAAATACCAGCGCAGATAAAGTTAAAACCGCATTAGAAAACTATCAGCATGTGTATTTATTAATCATCAATACACCGAATGAATGTGTGATTGGTGGTGATCGTACAGAATTAAATAAGGCAGTTAAAGCACTCGCTGCACAATATCTCCCGCTTTCGGGCGTCACGACAGTTCATTGTGAAGTTGCAAAACCCGTTGAGCAGTCTTACCGCGATCTGCATATTTTTGAAACAACGCCACCCGATGATGTTGTCTTCTATAGTGGTATTCGTGGTGGTACTTATGAAGTTACGCAAGACTCTGCTGCAGATTCAATTTTGGATCAGGCGTTGGCACCTTTTGATTACACTAAGGTTATCAATAGTGCCTATGAAGATGGCGTGCGACTATTTATTGAAATGGGGCCGGGTGGTTCTTGCACCAGGATGATTGGGCAAATACTTGAGGGTAAGTCGCACTATGCGAAGGCAGTATGCGTACAAGGTCAGGATAGTGTTGATAATGTCATGCAATTACTGGCGAGACTCTATGCCGAGGGTGTGTCGGTAGACTTATCGCAGCTTGATAGATCACAAGAAACTAATAAAACAGAATATAAAAATCATATTAGCGTTAAGACGGGCGGAGAACCTTTTAAAGTACCCTTGCCGCCAAAGTCTAAAGAGGAAGAGGTTGCATCGGCAATCGTTGAGTTAAAGCAGAAACAAACAAAGGCTGATGTGGTTCAGCATAAGCAACAGCAAGGTATAAACTTTTTGCCTATGGCCGCAAACGGCGGATTGCAACCGATTATTGAACAGATGCAGCTCTCAGAACAAGCGCGTGCAGGCGCACAAGAAGCTTTTTTGCGTGTTAGTCAGGGGATGACACAGACGCTTGAGCAAGCCATTAATATGCAAATGCAGTTGATGGAAGGAAGTGACATAAATATCCCGTTAACTTCTATCAACCCAGAGCAATACAGACCAAATAACGAAATCGAATGTCAATTCGATAGAGAAGCTTGCATGGAGTTTGCTATTGGCTCTATTGGTAAGATGTTGGGCGATCGCTTTGCTGATATTGATCAACATCCATCGCGCGTACGCCTGCCCGATGAACCATTAATGTTGGTTGATCGTATTTTAAAAGTGAATGGTGAAGTAGATGCCTTAATGCATGACTTGAGTGCTAGCGGCAGCGTCATAACAGAACATGATGTCTTGCCTAACGCTTGGTACTTAGACTTAGGTCGCATACCAACCTGTATCGCTGTGGAAGCGGGACAAGCCGATTTATTTTTATCAGGCTATCTCGGTATTGACCACGTAACGAAAGGTTTCGCGGTTTATCGCTTACTCGATGCACGTATAACCTTTCATGGCCCTTTACCAACAGCAGGACAAACAATTCATTACGATATCCATATCGAACATTTTTTTAGTCAGGGCGACACGCGCTTATTCCGTTTCAATTTTGAAGGGACGGTCAATGGGAAACCACTACTCACCATGACACATGGTTGTGCTGGCTTCTTTACTCAACAAGAGCTCGATGCAGGCCAAGGTATTGTGCTGACTAGTATGGAGAAACAACAAGCACAAGGTAGGTTCACTGATGACTGGCACCAGCTAGTCCCGCTGCAAGTAGAAAGTTATAACGATGCACAGTTGAATGCTTTACGTAATGGCGATCTTATTAGCTGTTTCGGAGAAGACTTTGCTAACAGAGGTTTAAATAATCCTGTCGGCTTACCTAGCGGTCGTATGACATTGGTACATCGCATACTTAAGCTGGATCCCAATGGTGGTCGATTTGGTATCGGTCAGATAACCGGCGAAGCTGATATTCGTCGAGACGATTGGTTCTTAACCTGTCACTTTGTTGATGATCGGGTTATGCCCGGTACCTTAATGTACGAATGTTGTTTACATACCTTGCGTGTATATTTGTTACGCATGGGTTGGATTGGTGAAACGGATGAGTTTGTTTATGAACCGATTATCGGTGAAGTCAGCCAATTAAAATGTCGGGGTCAGGTCACTGAAGAAACCAAAGCAGTTCAATATGAGATCACGCTGAAAGAAATTGGCTATAAAGCAGATGGTACACCTTATGTCTTGGCCGAAGCATTAATGTACGGCGATCATCGTGCCATCGTGCAGATGAAAAATATGTCGGTACAGCTTAGTGGGTTAAAACGTGAACGGCTGCAAACACTCTGGGCCAATCAAACAACAACAAAAAAAGTCTTGTTTAATAATGAATCAATACTCGCCTTTGCCGTAGGTAAACCTTCAGAGGCATTTGGTGACCCCTATAAGGTCTTTGATAGTGAACGTAAGATCGCACGTCTACCTGGGCCTCCGTATAAATTTCTCGATCGGATTACCTCAATCAAAGATTGTGAGCAATGGGTGTTAAAAGCGGGAGGTATTATTGAGGCTGAATATGATGTGCCGATCGATGAATGGTATTTTACTGAAGACAATCAGCCTTATATGCCGTTTGCTGTCTTACTGGAAGTCGCTTTACAACCCTGTGGTTGGTTAGCTGCTTATCTGGGGTCTGCCTTAACTAGCGAAACGGATATTTCATTTAGAAATCTGGGTGGTAAGGCGACTCAATTTATTAAAGTCTCGCCAGAGATTGGTACCTTGAGCACAAAAGTAAAAATTACTAACGTATCGCAATCAGGCGGCATGATTATCCAGAATTTTGATTACGAAATGCATTCAAATCTGGGTATGGTCTACAAAGGTAATACTTACTTTGGCTTCTTCTCGCACGATGCCTTGGCGGAACAGGTCGGGATTCGAGATGCTGAACCCTATAAGGCAAACAGGAAAGAGCTTGCCAGTGGTAAATCGTTTGCCTATCCCTCCGAAGCACCGATGCCAGCAGATATGATGCGCATGGTTGATGAAATAACCCTATATGATCCTGATGGTGGGCCTAATGGCTTGGGATTTATCGAAGGGATAGCGAATGTGAAGCAAGAGGCCTGGTTCTTTAAAGCACATTTCTTTGAAGATCCGGTCTGGCCGGGTTCATTGGGGCTCGAATCATTCATGCAATTGCTAAAGGTATTCGCTTGGGAGCGTTGGCAGGATGAGCTGGAAATAGGGCAATTCGCCTTCGAAAGTATGGCCCTGAATCAACTGCATGAATGGGTATACCGAGGCCAGATATTGCCTGTCGATGATAAAGTCACGGTTCAGGCGGTGATAACCGAGGTTGATGATCAGAGCAGAATCCTTAAAGCGGATGGATTTTTGACCGTAGATGGCAGAATTATCTATCAGATGAAAGATTTTGCGCTCCGAATCACTTAGAATATGAGCTCGAATATTGCATAAGAACAGCAATTATCACAAATGACTCTTAATATGAATTTACGAAACGATTATTCCAATGATCGACTATTAGTCGGCGAATGCTTATACCGAAGCTCGCTGGTTCAGCTATCCGCTCTGCGCACATGCTTCCTCACAGGTATGAATAACTACCTGTTCAGTCGCGAGCACGCAGATCGAATAGCTGTCCTGTGCGACCGTTCGGCATTCTTATGCAATATGCGAGCTGTCCTATGAAATATTCACGCGTACATATGGAATCCATTGGCTATGAACTGCCCCCGGTCGTCATTACTTCCGAGGACCTCGAACAGCGGCTAATGCCTATGTATGACGCACTACATATAGCACCTGGGCAGTTAGAGGCCTTGACGGGTATTCATGAACGGCGCTGGTGGGAAGAAGGCCATATATTGTCTGATGGTGCTGCGAATGCGGCTCGAAAGGCACTAGAACAGTCAAATGTCGAAGCAAAAGACGTTGAAGCACTGGTTTATACAGGTGTTTGCCGAGAAAATTTCGAACCTGCAACTGCTTGTGCTGTAGCAGCTCAATTGGGTATCAGTGATGATGCCAATATCTATGATATTTCTAATGCCTGTTTGGGAGTTATGAACGGCATTATTGATATCGCCAATCGCATCGAATTAAAGCAGATCCGTGCCGGTATGGTCGTATCGTGCGAGACCTCACGCGAAATCGTTGAGATTATGATCGAGCGCATGCTGAAAGATAAAACGATTGATATGTTTTCCAGTTCACTGGCGACTCTAACGGGTGGTTCGGGGGCAGCTGCAGTATTACTGACGGATGGTTCGTTTGATAATAAAGAAACTCATCGCTTGTTGGGTGGTGCGAATCAATCTGCACCGGAGCATCACAAACTTTGTCGTTGGGGCGTTTCAATATCACCAGTAGCAATCGGGGAATTTGTTTTTTCTCCTGATAAATTATTGGCAGCGATTGATCAAGTGATGGAGCCCGAAGTTATTCCATCAGTTCTTAAAGAAGTGATGTCGAGTGATAAATTACCACCTGCTTTATCGAGCATGTTGCCCAAAGAAAAATTACCGGCAGCCTTGTCTGAATTCATGTCGACCGATTCTGTTTCAGTTTTAAAACATGGTGCCATCTTGGGTGTTAAAACATGGGGGTCGTTTTTGGGGAAAATGGGTTGGGCCAGAGATCAGGTTGATAAAGTGATTTGTCATCAGGTCGGCGAAGGCCATCGTGATACAATCTTAAGAGAGCTTGGTATCGCGCCTGAAAAAGATTTTAGTACCTATAAATATCTAGGTAATATTGGGACTGTCTCTGTGCCCTTAACAGCAGCAATTGCTGATCAAAGGCAGTTCTTAAAGAAGGGTGATCGTGTTAGTTTTCTAGGCATAGGCAGTGGCTTAAATTGTCTGATGCTTGGTTGGGAATGGTAAAAACTTAAATTTCATAAAGTTGTATGAAAAAAAATAAAGACAAGCTTTCTTTTCCTGACCCAGCGACATTTAAAATAGAAACGCCACAGGTTAGTTTTGAGGAGATCACAGCTCTTTCTGAAAAGATGTTGCCGTTTGAGAATAAAAAGAGAAAAAAATCTAGCGCTACATCATTCACACCTTTTGTACTCGACTAATACTTTAAAACACCAGTTTTTGTATTCTAAATAATAAGTGAATACGGAAGACCCCGAAGAAAATCCAGTTCAACGTAAAATCATCCATGTCGATATGGATGCCTTCTATGCTTCAGTCGAACAGCGTGACAACCCTGAATATCGTGGCAAGCCTGTCGTTGTTGGTGGCACACCGGAGCAACGCGGTGTTGTTGCTGCTTGTAGCTATGAGGCACGGAAGTTTGGTATACACTCAGCAATGTCGGCCACGCAAGCACATCAACGCTGTCCTCAGGCTATTTTTCTAAAGCCACGTTTTACTGCGTATCGTGAAGTCTCTGAAGAAATTCAGGCTGTGTTCCGCCAGTTTACAGATTTGGTCGAGCCCTTATCTTTGGACGAAGCTTATTTGGATGTCACGCATAATCAGGATTATTCAGGTTCAGCAACCTTAATCGCAAAAGAGATCAAACGTTTAATTAAAGAGAAAACTGATCTCAATGCCTCTGCTGGTGTGTCATACAATAAATTTTTAGCGAAGATAGCCTCGGATATGGATAAACCAGATGGTTTATATTTAATCACACCTGAACAAGGCCCCGAGTTTATCAAGACATTACCAGTACGACAGTTTCATGGCATTGGTAAAGCAACCGAGAAACGAATGAAAGAATTTGGCATTCATACCGGTGAAGATCTTTTACAGAGAGACCTGAATGAACTCGTCAAAAAATTCGGCAAGGCAGGTCATTTTTATTATTCAATTTCACGTGGCATCGACCATCGACCGGTGAACAACCAACGGATAAGAAAATCCGTAGGTAAGGAAACAACGTTTAGTAAAGATATGGGCGACATAAATGAGATGTTTTCTATTCTGGAGGAACTATCCAGTAGTGTCTCGAGAATATTGTTTGGTAAAAATTTATCCGCACAGACTATAACCTTAAAAGTTAAATATGCAGACTTTGAGCAAATCACACGCAGCCGCACGATTGAAAAGCCGACATTATCTGCGAGTAATATTTTCGAAACTGTAAAAGATCTATTAACAAACACAGAAGTAGGCAAACGCAAAGTTCGTCTATTAGGAGTGAGTACGTCCAAGCTGCAGGAAAAGGGCGATGACCAAAGGAATAAAACGGAGCAGATGGATTTACTTTAGACTCTACTAATAAATTCGCCGTATAAACTTGGTGTATAAGGTGTTTTTCAGTAAACTAGCTCGCTTTATAACTATATTTTCACATAAAAACCAATAGCTTATGCAATACCCCGATTACTCCTCAGAGTCTTCCTGTTATGCTTCAATAAATAACAGACAAATGCATTATCTCGAAGGTGGGAAGGGAAATGCTGAAACTATAGTCATGATTCATGGTAATCCGAGCTGGTCTTTTTATTATCGGCATCTATTTACTGCACTCAGTGAGAAATATCATTGCATCGTACCAGACCACATTGGCATGGGGTTATCGGATAAACCAGCTGACGGTGAATATGATTTTACATTACAGCAACGAGTTGATGACCTCGATACGCTTTTATCTTCATTGGGGCTTGATAATAATCTAACACTAATTGTGCATGATTGGGGCGGCATGATTGGTATGGCCTATGCCACACGCTACCCAGAAAAAATTAAACGTCTGGTAATATCGAATACGGCTGGGTTTCATATTCCATCCGGAAAAAAAATTCCCTGGCAATTAAAGCTAAGCCGTACCCCGTTAATTGGTGCGTTATTAATACAAGGCTTAAATGCATTTTGTCGAGGAGGTGTCATACAGTGTGTTACACGTAAACCGATGACGAGTGATATTAAGAATGCCTACTTAGCGCCGTATGATAATTGGTCAAACCGACTTTCGGTGCTACGCTTTGTAGAAGATATCCCGCTAGATAAAAACCACATTTCTTATGACGTTGTAGATAATGTCGATAAAAATCTAGACCAGTTTTCAAAGCTGCCAATGTTGGTTTGTTGGGGATTGAATGATTTTGTGTTTGACCGACATTACCTTGATGAATGGAAGAAGCGTATGCCAAATGCTGAATATCATGAGTTTGATGCGGGACATTATTTACTTGAAGATGCGGGCGAGGAAGTGATCCCTTTGATTCAAGCTTTTCTAGAAAAGACAAACCCAGGTCAGACATAAGTTTGATCTCTGTCTGTAATGATTACTGCAAACATAGCCTCTCATTTACCAGTTATGGCACAACAGCAGCCAGACACCCATGCTGTGGTTGTCCAGTCAACAGGCACTCGTGAAAAGTCTGAGTCGACTCTTTATAAAAATTCATACACTTACAAGGAACTCGATGAAGTTAGTAACGTTATTGCTAATGGATTAAAAATTCATGGCATCAGTAAAGGTACGCGGACAGTTTTAATGGTTAAGCCGGGGCTTGATTTCTTTGCTCTGGTATTTGCCTTATTCAAGCTTGAGGCTGTGCTTGTCGCTGTCGATCCAGGTATGGGGATAAAAAATCTGGGCAAGTGTTTAACAGAGGCTGAACCAGAAGCGTTTATTGGCATCAGAAGCGCACATCTTGCACGACTCACCTTAGGCTGGGCAAAAAAGACAATTAGTAAAACGGTACTAGTAGGTAATAACCTTTTATTAGGCAGTTTTATAACTAGTCTGGAACAGATAAAAGCAAGCGCAAAAGATAAACATTTTCAAGATACTAAAACTGTTGCAGCAAATATGGCTGCAATTCTGTTTACGAGTGGTAGCACGGGTATTCCAAAAGGCGTTGTCTATACGCATGCTAATTTTACCGCGCAGCATGAGGCATTGAAGAAGCTTTACGATATTCAGCTGGGTGAGATAGATTTAGCGACATTCCCATTGTTTGCTTTATTTGCCCCAGCATTAGGCATGACGTCTGTGATACCAAAGATGGATTTTACGCGACCAGGTCATGTCAATCCAAAAACTATTATTACTGCGGTTAATGACTATAAATGTACAACCATGTTTGGTTCACCGGCCTTATTAAATCGTGTTGGGAAATGGGGCGAAGCGAACGCGAGTAAATTACGCACTCTAAAACGGGTGCTGTCAGCGGGTGCTCCAGTCGCACCTTCCGTACTTAAGAGATTTAAATCATTACTTAATGATGATGTGCAAATATTCACACCCTATGGTGCAACAGAATCACTTCCTGTTAGTTCTGTTGGCAGTGATGTTATTTTGAATGAGACTGCTATAGCGACAGTTGAAGGCAAGGGTGTCTGTGTCGGCAGTCCTGTTCCCAATCTGGATATTAGGATTATTAAAATCACTGACGAAGCTATATCTACTTGGAAGGATGATTTAGAGTTGCCTGCTTATAAAATTGGTGAAATTTGTGTCAGAGGCCCACAGGTTACTCAATCTTATTTCAATCGCGATAATGCAACGCGATTGTCTAAAATACAGACTGACAATGGTTTTTACCATCGTATGGGTGATGTTGGCTACAGTGATGATAATGGAAGAATATGGTTTTGTGGACGTAAGAGCCAGCGTGTCATTACAGAAAATGAAACCTTATTTACTATATGTTGTGAGGGTATTTTTAATAAGCACGCTTCCGTATTTCGAACAGCATTGGTTGGCGCTAAACATGAAGATAAAATTATCCCCGTTATTTGTGTTGAATTAGAACCTGAAAATAAAATTGTGGATAAAAACAAACTGACTGAAGAATTATTTGAGTTAGCTAGCCACCATTCCCTGACAAAAAATATAAAGAATATTTTATTTCATTCTGGCTTCCCTGTAGACATTAGACACAATGCCAAGATTGGTCGCGAGAAGTTAGCGATATGGGCTGAGGGGAAATTAGTATGAAGGCCTTAGTGACAGGTGGTGGTGGGTTTCTCGGTGGCGCAATAGTCAGGGCCTTATTGAAAAGGGGTGATACTGTTAGGTCAATTCAACGAGGACACTATCCCGATCTTTTAGAATTAGGTGTTGATGCGATACAAGGAGATCTATGTAAGGCTGATGATATAGATGCTGCAGCGAGTGGCTGCGATATTATTTATCACGTTGCAGCTATGGCAGGCGTATGGGGTGATTATGATAAGTATTATCTGGCCAATGTGGTAGCAACAAAAAATGTCATCGATGCGTGTAAAAAACATAATATTAATTATTTGGTTTATACCAGCACCCCAAGTGTGGTGTTTGATGGAACTAGCGAAGAGGGTATTGATGAATCAACACCTTATGCAGAAACATTTTTCAATGCATACCAGGAAACCAAGGCAGAAGCAGAGCAACTAGTATTAATTTCGAATAGCGAAAAACTTAAAACAGTTGCCTTGCGACCGCATTTAATCTGGGGGCCGGGTGATAGACACCTTGCACCACGTGTCATTAATCGTGCAAAGGCCGGCCGGTTAAGACTGGTTGGGAATAAAGAAAATAAAGTCGATTCATGCTATATCGACAATGCTGTTGATGCGCATCTACTTGCCGGAGATGATTTACAGAATAATGCAAGATGTGCGGGCAAAGCCTATTTCGTTAGTAATGATGAGCCCATCTCGATGTCAGATTTAATTAATAAAATATTGGCAACTGTAAATCTATCGCCGATAAAGAAAAGAATTAATGAGTCTGTGGCTTATTATATAGGTTCGATATTTGAACGAGTCTATTCTCTATTCAAGATCGAGGAAGAGCCTCTAATGACGCGATTTGTTGCTAAACAATTATCCACAGCACACTGGTTCGATCTAACAGCGGCTAAGCGAGATTTATCCTTCACACCAGAAATCAGTATTGATGAGGGCATGAAACGTCTTAAGGCATCATTTGATACTGAAAAATAATAATGAATACTCTTGAGCAGATATCACAAGAAAGACTAGTACTGTCAGATAATACAATTCATGTCTATTTAATTAAATTCGATTTATTTGATAATAAACAATGCATTCAGTATTTATCAGAAGATGAACGTATTCGAGCAGAAAAATTAAAAATAGAAGAAAAAAAGAATCAGTTTGTTATAACGCGAAGCGTGTTAAGACTATTGTTATCTAGTGCTATTGCCAAGTCATATCAAGATATTGAATTCTTATATGGAGAACATGGAAAGCCGATCATTAATGAATATTTAAATAATAAACCAGTAGAATTTAATATTTCTCATTCAGGAAATTATGCCCTGATAGCAATTACCTTGAGTAATAAAGTAGGAGTTGATATAGAAGGGGTAAATATTGATATAGATCATCAATCACTATCAAAGCGGTTTTTCAGCAAAGACGAAAAAAATGAGTTAATAAATTTAGTTGATGAAGTGCAACTCGATACCTTCTATCGTATTTGGGCTAGGAAGGAGTCCTTTATCAAGGCAACTGGTAAGGGTGTTGCATATGGTCTTGACCAATTTTCTGTCACATTAGATGAGACTATTGATGGAGGGACAGAAGTATTAACTTTCAACCCATTGGATGATAAATGGTTTTGTTACGATCTTATTAATATAGATAATTATAAAACAGCATTGACAACGACGAACAAGACTTGCGATATTGTTATTCATGCATAAGTTATTTATGAGTGGTTATTAATTTTTACCAGTTAATAATTCAGCAAGGCGTTTTGTCGTATGTCTAAGACGTGCCGTTAGTATTCTAGCAAGCTTCCATAACAATTTATTGCCGAGTTGAATATTTTGACTGACAATATCCTCAAAGTCTTCACGGGTAATCAATAATACGATCGAATCATGAGCTGCGATTGCCGAGGCCGAGAAAGGTTCTCCATCAATTATGCCCATTTCACCGATAGATTCTCCTGTCTTCACCTCTGCAATTTTTAAATGTTCGTCTGGTAACTTTTTAAAAATATTAATTTCGCCTTGGATGATTATGCATAGGCAATTACTTTTGTCTCCTTCATTCAGCACTACACAACCTGTTGCTGCAGAATAGGCCTTGGTCCAGCGTGCCAGAACTTCAATCTCCTCATCGTTAAATTCAGCAAAAAAATCAGATTCTTTTATATGTCGATAAGCAGACTTTCTGAATGAGTCCCCATCATCAAGTAATTGAAGTTCTTTCAAAACCAATACCTCTCCATCAATAATATTATGATCTATAGTGTTACGTTATTTCATAAAGAATTATCAAATTATAGGGCTTAATATAATTAAATATAGTCAAAATAATGGGTTGTTTTGAGTAATAATAATGCAATGAACTGGTATAGCTTGGCTACGTATTACGATGTTTCTTTCTCTCATGAAATGAGAGAGGAGTTATTGTTTCTGCAGAACATCTTCAATAGCTATAGTACGACTAACTATCCGAGCTTAATCGAACCCGCCTGTGGTACTGGTCGTTTGATTATTCCTCTGTCCCGCAGCGGATATGATTGCACGGGCTTTGACTTAAATGAAAGTGCATTGTCGTATTTAAAAGACAAACTCATTCGCAATCAATTAAAGGCGAATATATTTCGCGGAGATATGGCTAATTTCAATAGTAAAAGGAAGAAGTATGATGCTGCGTATTGCACGGTTGATACCTTCAGGCATCTATTATCAGAAACACAAGCAGCTCAACATTTATTAAATATCTCGAAGTCATTGAAGAAAAATGGAATATATATTCTTGGCATGCATCTAATTCCTGAACAAGGGGTATCAGATAAAATAACACGATGGACAGCAAAGCGAGGTCGTTTAACAGTGAGGACAACAATGGAGATGTTAAAGCTAGATAAAATAAACAGGGCAGAAACGTTAAGAGTTATATTAAACCCGAAGACAGAATATATAAATGAAAAATATGAATCTATTTATAAATTACGTACCTACACCCTAAAACAATTTAAAAAACTTCTTTCAACGACAAATGTCTTTGAAATTGATAATAGCTATGATCATTTCTATGATCTATCTAAACCAATAACGCTTAATACGAGATCAGATTATGGTGTCTTTGTACTAAGGAAGAAAAATTAACTGGTAGTCTGAATCGGTGAAGGTATCACCGACCCAGACTGGAGAATATCAGGATGTCAGTTGTGGTTACTACTTTGTAAATTCAATTAAACTTGAATGTGAGAACATATAATCATTCTCTGGCATGGGTAAATGACAGCTAGCACAATCTAATTTGTTTTCTTTAATGGTGCCATCCGTTTTGTATATAGCAAATCCCCAATCTCCTGCGCGATCTTTGGCATCAAAGCTGGCATCCCAATTTGAGCGTTTTTCCATCACTGCAACAGCGGCAAATTTACCCTTCTTAAAAAGTCCGTCTTCACCAACAGTCGGTTTACCATCTTCTCCGGGCACAGTTTTATAAACTTCCATTATGATCTTTGCACCACCACCTAATTTTCCACTGGCAGCGGTATCAGTAGCAATTTTGTTCGCATAAAGCACGGCCACCTGTTTGCCGTTAGATCGGTTACGCGTATCGTATTTAGTGAATTCAGTTTGATATCCTTCTGGATATTTAACATAGTCAGGGTTTCCACCCGCATAAACAATGAAACTGAGCGATAGTGAAATAAGGGCTAATGCGATTTTTTTCATTTTATATCTCCACTTAAGCAAAATTAGCAGCAAAATATTTAGTGCACGAAATAATATAGTTGTGAGTATAGGCAAGTTAATTTATTATCGCAAGTATTTAGTGCACGAACAAAATAAATGAATCAATATACAGAATATGAACGGTCCTAAATTAAATGAACAGGTTTGTTATGCCTTATATTCCACCTCAAGGGCGATAACTCAGGCTTATAAAGGCTTGCTTGAACCATTGAATTTAACCTACCCACAATATGTCGTGATGATGGCATTGTGGGAAAAAGAGGCCGTGATGATCAGTGAAATTGCCGATACAACAGGTCTCAGTAATGCAACATTAAGCCCATTACTCAAACGGCTTGAGTCTAATGGATTTATAGAAAGGCGTTCTACTGATATTGATGAGAGGCAGAAGCAACTTGTTTTAACTAAAGAGGGAAAAACACTAGGCAAGAAAGCTAAGAAAGCCAGCGAAATCGCATTATGCGCTACAGGCCTGAGTGAAGAAGAAGCAGTTAAGTTAATGTCACTTTGCGAATCTATAAAAAATCAGCTTCAGGGAAGCTAAATATATCTTATTCAGACAAGCCAAAACTAATCAGTGCATTCCCACTGGGCGTTTTTAATAGCCCATGACCGCCCGCAGCAACAGCAATGTATTGCTGATTACCAACCTTGTAACTCATGGGCGGTGCATTTACGCCTGCACCACAATTAAACTCCCATAAACGTTTGCCATTCTGGCTATCAAATGCGGTAAACATGCCGCTACCTTCGCCCATGAATAGCAAGTTTCCCGCTGTTGCTAATACGCCACCAATTAATGGTAGCTCGGTTTTGATTTGCCACTGAATGTGACCTTGGTTGCGTGTATCGATTGCTGTCAGTGTTCCCCAACTGGGTTCTGACTCAGCAATTTCGGTTAATATATAAGGGACTTCTTTACCTTCAAATATCGCGTACTCTGTGCGATAGAGAGTGGGTTTGTGGATTCCTGCAATAAATACCGTACCACTTGATGGATCGTATGAAGTGGGTGACCAGGATGCGCCGCCCCATGATCCCGGTGAGCTAATAACGCCTTCATCGCTAGGCGCTTTGAATAGATTCTTTTGCGGGACAAAGGGTTCAGAGCGATAAATCAATTTACCCGTTTCTCGGTTATGAACATAGAACCAGCCGGTTTTACCGGCAATACCAATTGCTGGAATGATTTTATCGCCGACAGGTAAATCAAATAATACTGAGGTACTTGCAAGATCATAGCCCCATAAATCGTGAGGCACTTGTTGGTAATGCCAACGGGTTTCGCCGGTGTAAGCGTCAATGGCGACCAGTGAATTTGCATAAAGGTTATCACCGGGTCTAGCACTGGAGACATCATTAGGAGAAGCGTTACCTGTACCAACAAATATTAGGCCCTGCTTAGGATCAAATGACGGTGTCATCCATGTTGAAGTCCCGCCAATACGCCAGCGATCTTTTAGTTTAGGTGCTAATTTTTTTTCGAGTGGGATATCGCGAGGTAACGCTTCGCCCTCTGGCGTTGTGGAGGCAAACACACCTTCCCAGCCGCCACTTTTAGTGGTGTGCCAGCGCCAAACTTCTTCACCTGTATTTACATTGAAAGCAGCAACATAACCACGCAGACCTAGAAAACGATCGGCTGGTGGTATTTCATCTGCGGAGGTCCCTTTTAGAGCAAATCTCGAGAATATATTATAAAACATACCGTAACCGGCTGCTGTGACTCCAACAACTACCAAGTCTCGATATACAATTGGCGCCATCTTCGCGGGTAAGGTATCGTTATTTTCTGTTAAGAAACCTTTTTGTGTTTGAGTGAGGCCTTCAAGTTCGGCATCAGTGGGGCGCGCAATGATCTTGTCCCAAATGATTTTACCTGACGTTTGATCAAGCGCAATCAGACGGCCGTCATTGGTAGCCTCAAATACTTTGCCGTGACCCAGTGCTGCACCACGATTGGCTGGGCCGGCTTTATTTTTTTCTTTTCGATTCTTGTGTTTATAACGCCAAAGAACATTACCGTTTTCAGCATCTAGTGCTACTACATCGTTGCCTGGGATAGTTGCATACATAACACCGTCGGCAACTAAAGGTTGTGTTTGAAACGATCCTGTTTTTCCGGTTTGAAATATCCATTTTGGAACGAGTCGTTTAACTGTCGTAGCGTTTATTTGTTTAAGGGGGGAGAAATTCTGGTTTGTGTAGTCACGACCATATGAGAGCCAATTGTTAGTTTCATTTGATGATGCTAGTAAACGCGTAGCATCGATAACTGTATTTGAGTTGTCAGCAATAATTGTTTGAGATAAGACTGATAAGAATAAACCGGCAACTATTCTTTTAAATAACATAAGTTTCTTATACCCCTTGATTGATGTGCTCTTGGGATATTAATGAAAGTAAAATTAAAACAACAGCTTCTTATAACTTAACTATCTCAAAAGAAACTATTAGCTTTTATTCTTGGGGAGTCGATACCAGGTAATTAATGCAAATATGGGTGCACCTACTGAAGCGCCGACAAGAAATGGCAAGTGTAAATTCAACCAAACAACCGGGGCGAATAAATATAGTACGTCATCAAAATCGAAACCGGCAAAACCTGAATAGGCTTTCTCACCCGTGTCTTTTTGTGCTTGATCGATAATTTCTGCTAGAATCTCCGCAGCAACGACGCCGGCTGATGCGCTTATTCCCATAACAATACTCCAAAGACCTAGAGAACTCTCTCTTAAACCAATGCCGATACCTAGGAAGAATAGGGCTGTTACCGTAACGTCACAGAAGTAATCAAACTTATGACCCCATTCACTCGTTTTGCCAGAGACTCTAGCGAGCTCTCCATCAGCACGATCGAGGAAGGCGGATATTAACCATAGTACGCCACCCCAGAGATTGCCATCAGAAGACCCGATTGCAAGTAAGCCGCAAGCCGCAAGGCCTGTAATTAAACGTAGGACTGTTAGATGGTTTGGTGTTACTGGTGTGTTAACTAAAGGCAGTATACATACACGTGCTATTTTATGTGTCCAGGAATCACCGACCATAAGAACCAACTGTTTTTATGAATTAAATCCAGAAAGCTCGATATTGAATTTCTCAACTGTTCGTTTAGTGCGTGCATGTATTAACGCTTTAAACTCGGCTTCAAATTCGTAGTCCTTTGCAGCCGGATCAATATCATCCCATCTCTCTGTTGCCGGGTGGCTATATATTTCAGTAACGCCATCGGCTATGTGGGGAATGATACGAACTAGTGTATCGATATTCATGTGTCCGCTGTCATTCAAACCATAGATTGTGTCGTTGTGTTTAATATTATTTTCTAAACATAGTTTTTTCATGCGCGATACAAATGGCTTGAAAAAGAGAAAACGAAATTTACGCAGTAGCTTATCTTTTGTACCACCAGTGATTGAGTCTAATGGTGGTTCATTGGGTATGCGGATCGCCGTGACCTCGAATTCTTTTCCTATCTTTATAATTAGATCAAATACTGTCGGATGTAGATGCATATGATTATGCGCATTGACGTGATCTAATCTCAAGCCAGTCGCTTTAAAAGCTTCAAACTGTGCACGAATTTCTTTTTCGAGTTGTTTTTTTGTGCTTGGGTCAAAGAACATCATGATGCCAGTGCGAAACAAGTTGTTATCTAGCTGACCATTAGCATGTGCCAAAGCCGGAATTTCTGCAGCAGGGGATGTTGCCTTGCCGTTACTTAAGACTAGGTGTAAACCAACGTTTAAATTAGAAAGGTCCTTGGCACGAATAACAGCATTTTCAGCAGCGGGTGCCGATACCATTAAACTCGTAGTCGTCAGAATACCTTTCTCGTGAGCCTTTACAATTGCATCATTGACTGGTGTGGAAAGACCAAAATCATCACCAGTAACAATCAACTTTTTCAGGCTGTGCTCTCCCGACCAAACAGGAATTTGAAGAATTCGACACCTTCGCGTGCACGACGTTTCATTACTTCCCAGTCGCGACACATCTCGAAAAATAATATAGCCATTTTCCACGGACGGAAATAAAAGCGTTTGTAAAAGTTATCAACCGCTTCAAAAATATCTTCACTGGGTAGATGAGGATAATTTAATACAGAATGTTGTACACCATCATCGCCAACTAAATCTTCATCTACGATCAACCAGCCATTTTCGACCGCTTGCTTGTACAGGAAGGTGCCTGGATAGGCAGCAGGTAATGATACTTGAATGGTTTGTGGATTCAGTTCTTGTGCATATTTGATTGATTCTTCGATGGTATCTTTCGTTTCACCAGGAAGACCAACGATAAAGGTTCCGTGTATAACGATTCCAAGTTTGTGACAGTCTTTCGTAAATTGACGTGCAATATCGGTACGAATACCTTTCTTGATATTAATCAGAATCTGTTGATTACCTGATTCATAACCGACCAATAATAAACGCAGACCATTATCTTTCATGATCTTCAATGTTTCATAAGGGACATTGGCTTTAGCATTACAGGACCATGTGATACCCAGTTTGCCGATTTCTTTTGCTAATTCTTCAACATAAGGGATGTTGTCAGTCAAAGTATCATCATCGAAAAAGAATTCTTTTATTTCTGGAAAATTGTCACGCGCATAAGTTAATTCGTTGATGACATTTTCAACCGATTTATGGCGATAATTATGTCCGGATATCGTTTGTGGCCACAAGCAAAATGTACAATGTGATTTACAACCACGACCGGTATAGAACGACATATAAGGGTGTAACATATAGCCGTTGTAATAATCCTCCGTGACCAGATGCTCTTTATACACGGGGGTTACCCAAGGCAGGGAATCCATATCTTCGATTAAGGCACGTGGTTTGTTATGAACTGGTTTACCGTCTTTTTTGTAAACGATGCCATCAACTTCTTCCAAGGCTTTACCTTCTGCAATTTCTTTAATAGTGAAATCAAACTCGTTGCCAGCGACAAAGTCGATTGCATCGGAGGCGATTACGGTTTGGTCTGGGTTAACAGCAACATGCGCACCACAAAAACCGATAATCAAGTTTGGATTCTTTTCTTTGAAAGCTTCAGCAATCTTTACGTCATTTGAAAAGGATGGTGTGCTTGTATACAACACCAAAAATTCGTATTCAGTAGCCAATGGCAGGACTTCATCAAGAGAAATTCCCCTAGCAGGCGCATCGATTAAACGGCTGCCTTCCACTAAAGCGGCTAATTGAGCCAGCCAAGTTGGATACCAGAATGATTTCACTTCACGGGTACATTGATAACGCGAACCTGCAGCGCCATCAAAACCGTTGAACGAGGGTGGGTTGAGAAATAAAGATTTCAACATTGCTAACTAATACTCCGAATTAATAATCTTGTTATGTTGCCAAGTCTGGGGTTTTTTCTACAGAATCCAATTCATTTAACAATTCTTCCTCATTATGTATCAGTCCAGACTGATCAACATTGAAAGCATTGTTACGCCATTGAATAGAGGTGCCAGTGAAACTAATCACTCTAATGCTAAAAGATAATACATCTCTCAGCGGAATTAACCAGATTGAACCAGCACTGCTCGAGCCAGTAATCTGCTTTGTACGACTATGTAAAACTATGCGAGCCAATAATACGAGTAGAATTGGCAATAATGACAAGCCTGCGTTTTGTGTTGTTATATAAAAGATAGCAGCGGTAAAACTACTAATGACAAGTGTATCGGTCAGGAAAGTGAAAAAGTACCCTAACGGTTCAACTCTTCTTAACGTTCTAGCCCAACGTAACTCATGTAGCATAAGATCCTTAAATGATGGCTCTTCAACGATGTTTTCAACAATAAAGTCTGATAGATGAATTTTATAACCAAGATCGGATATTAATTTACCGAGCATATAATCATCAGCCAAATAATCAGATAATGAATTAAACCCTCCAATTTTCTTTAATAGGTCACGTCGAACAATCATCGTTGCGCCGAGACAGAATTTAATGGGTTGTAGGATTCGTGAGATTAAAACAGAAGGTAGAAACCATTCATTAATAAACATCGCATTCAGTGATGATGCAATTTTGCCTCTAGCAGAACCAGAGTAGAGAGAGGTTACTGCGCCAACTGTTGAATCGGCAAAGGGTGACATTAATTCAGACAGATAATTGGACGGTACACGCATATCACTATCTGCAACAAGCAAGTAGTCGTGCTTTGCTGTTGGATACATATTGATTAGATTTGATACTTTATGATTGCAACCGTAGAGTCTTGAATCGACAACGTAACTGACATCAATATGTTTAAATTCTTTTATGATTTTCTTGACGATAGGAAGAGCAAGATCATTATTATTATGTAAGCCAAATATAATTTGGAAATTAGGATAATCCTGCTGGCAAAAACTTCGCAGATTTTTAATTAACTCTGCATCAAGACCGTATATGGGTTTTAAAAGTGTTACTGGAGGTTGAAAATCATTTACAGGGTTTGATTTTTTGCGTTTGTGATTGAAACGTTCGAGAGCGAACAAAGCAAACACTAGATAGCCAGCTGAACACAGGAATATTAATGCGACAGTAATGTTAAAAATATTGAATAATTCAATCTGCATGGGTCAACCGTAATAATTCAATCAAATTCCTAAATGCCTCTGCAGACATAAAAATAAATAAATCTATTAATTAACAATAACTTGGGATGCTTTATTATAATTCTTTTAAAGATAATAAGACAAGAAAAATAAACTGAGCAATTCCAGCGAAACTAACCGCGCAGCATATTGATTTTAGCGGCTTAAAGCAAATATATTACATTTTGCTTATTTTCTTATTTCGCTATTGTTACAAAGGGTTTGAAGCTGAGTTATTTGGGTTTTTTGAGTAAATATTTGGCTTCAACATGCTGCCAATAGAGTAAACCGGGTAGATCGACGATTAGTTCACGTATACGTGTTGCCAGAGAGATGGCCAGAGAGAATTCCGGACTAAGGCCAATCAAAGCGCCTAACATCACATATCCACCTTCTTGAACGCCATAGCCATTCGGGATGACAAAGGCGATATCGGTAATAATCGAAGTCAAACTTTTTAGCATCAGCGCCTCGATAATGCCGATGGGATGCCCTAATAGATAGCAGGCAAGCCAAACTTCGGAAGTCTGCAGAATAAGCCCCAGCGTTCGCCAAAAAATCGAAGTGAGGAAGCGTTTCTTATCGCTGTAGATCTCTTTCACCAATGCATCGACATCATGAGCGTTATGGGTAATTTTGCCCCAACCATCAGAAGTATTGAATTTGCCAATAATCCGGGCAATAAATCCAAACATGCCCGCTCGTTGTACCAGTACAAAGCCGACAATGCCTAAACCAAGTAGAAATGTCCCCAGCATGATGAGCTTGGCTAATTCATTATCTATGGCGAGATAAACCAATAAGCTAGTCCCAATGATGGCCCAGGGAACTAATGCAAGCGCCTGTACCGTTTTGTCGACCAAGACCGATGCGCTTGCATCAATCCCAGGATGTCCCCAGAGAATTAATAAGCGAGCCTTGGCGATTTCCCCACCAATTGAGGCGACCGGGAGCAAGGTATTAATGGCTCTGCCCATCCATAGAGACAGGAAAAGCTGTTTGAAAACAGGTATGCGCTTGATAGGAAATAGATAATGCCAGGATATGACTGCAGCAATTAAACCCGGAAACCAGACTATGGGTAAGAGTAATAATGAAAAACCAGAGTGTCTTAAGAGCTCAAATATCTCGTCAATACCTTGCCAGACGACAAGCCAAGTCATGACTAGTAGACCAACTAGTAGTCCAATATAGGAAGCGATTCTGAGCATGAGGTATTAGTTGTTAAACGGGAGATATGTGAGTAATGCATTTTATTTTTTCATATGCATATTAGAATACCAAGCGAATCCATATCATACTAGGCAATTTCACTCCTCAAAAATATAAGATATTATTATGACGACAGAATCTAGCGCCGCGCCGACACAATTATTTCCATTAGTAAGACATTTGTCTTATCGGTTGACGCCACTTCTGCTAAAGACAGCAATTACCCCGAATCAAATCACGGCGATATCTTTATCGCTCGGATTATTGTGTGCAGTTTGTTTTATTACGGGACTCCATATTGTTGGAATAATTGGTGCACTATTAATGACTGCGAGTTATACCTTTGATAATTGTGATGGTGAAGTTGCTCGGGTAAAAAACATGTCATCAGAGTTTGGCGCCAAGTTTGACGATATGTCGGACTGGATGGTTGATGCCAGTTTTTTTGCTGCTCTGGGTTATGGCACGAGTCAGGTCATGGAACAGCCGTTTTGGTTCTGGTTTGGTTGTGCAGCGGCAGCAGGTGCATTTATCGATTATGTCGTTGATTTGTTTTATCACGCCAAGAACGAAGAAAAAGAAGACTCTATGAGTAGAGAAGAAGTGGCAGCAGAAGGGAAAAAACCGGAAGACACTTTGGATTGGATTATTTATGTTTTTCATAAATTAAGTCGTGCAGATTTTTGTATTATTGTATTGGTCCTTGCTGTGTTTAATGTGACCTGGATATTGCTGCCGTTTGCTGCAATTGGTGCGCAGGTTTATTGGATTACTGATTTATTTGATCGGGCGAGGGGGTATCACACCTAGAGATTAGATTTATGTCTGCTGGTCTAGCAGCTTTTTCATGATTTCGATATTTCTAGAAACATCGTATAGCCACGGATTCACCTCTAGTGCTGCTTCAAATGCATTTAATGCAGATTGAAATTTCTGTAACTCGAAATAGCATTGGCCGCGCCCGGATAGTGCACCGAAGTGACGGGGCTCTAGTTTGAGTGTTTTTTCAATATCAGCAAGTGAAGCATGATAATCACCCATTAAAAAATAAACGGTTGCGCGTTTATTCCATCCTTCAGCATAGTTAGGCGCAAGTTCTACAATCTTGTTAAACGATGCCAGTGCTATTTCATAATCTTTTTTGTACATGGCATTTTCACCATCATTAAAAAGAATGTTTATATCTTCTTTATTATGTTCTGACCATATGCGCCATATTTCACTGGTTAATTGTTGTGATAGTCCTAAATCGGTATTTACTTTTAGATTGAAAAACAATTTATCCAGGCGCGGATCAGTTTGATCTGCATTAACATGGATTGATGCTATAGCAGTTATCAAGAATAGAGCAGTGATTTGTATTACTCGCATTAATACATAATATGGTGCATAAATAGCAATTACTCAAGTTAGGTGGTCGGGGTGAGAGGATTCGAACCTCCGACCTCTGCCTCCCGAAGGCAGCGCTCTACCAGGCTGAGCTACACCCCGGAGTAATTTAGAATAAAACTAGTATTGTCGTTCTACTGAAAACTTTGCTAGTGCATGTAGGGCATCAAGGTATTCAGAAGGTGGTAAGTCTTTAATAGCATCAATGGCTAGTTCAGCTTCTGCGTCGGCAATCTTTGCCGTATATGAAATTGCGCCAGTTGAATTTATTGCTGCTTTGATTTGGTCAATGTGTTCAAGACCGCCATTTTCTATAGCATCACGGATAACTTCAGTATCATGTGTATCCCCATTCCACATTGCGTATAGCAGAGGCAATGTTGGTTTGCCTTCAGCTAAATCATCGCCAATATTTTTACCCAGTTCCTCCGAAGAAGAGCTGTAATCAAAAACATCATCAATTAATTGAAATGCGGTGCCGAGATGTCTGCCATAAGCTGCCATTGCCTCTTCTTCTTTATCGCTTCTATTCGATATAACAGCACCGAGTTGTGCTGCAGCTTCAAATAGTTTTGCAGTCTTGTTGCGAATCACATTTAGATAACTTTCCTGTGTTGTGTCCGGATCGTGACAGTTAATGAGTTGTTGCACTTCTCCTTCAGCGATGGTGTTTGTCGTTTCTGAGAGGATTTTCATGACACGCATGGAATCAATATTGACCATCATCTGGAAGGCGCGGGAGTAGACGAAGTCTCCAACCAAGACGCTAGCTTCATTGCCCCAACGCTGGTTAGCAGTAGCATGACCACGTCTTAATAATGAAGCATCGACTACATCATCATGTAATAGAGTGGCGGTATGAATAAATTCGATAATTGCTGCTAAATTAATATTTTGGTTGCCTTGATAGGAGAAAACCCGAGAACTCAGTAAGACAACTGCAGGTCGAAGACGTTTTCCGCCACTATTAATTATGTAATGACCCAATTGGTCAATAAGACCAACCTCTGAGTACAGGCTCTTTTCTATCAAGTTGTTTACCTGAGCCATATCAGCGGAGATAAGCTCTCGAATGTGCTCAATATTCATGATTTCTTGCTTTTCAGCGGTTGCGTCGTTTTGTTTCACGTTCTTAATATCTGTATTTAATTACTGAAATTTCATAATCCGAGAGGAAATTACTGTCCAAACACACTTATTTCAAGGATATTATCAAATTTTAACATTCTTACCTTGTCACCACCTGTTGAATTTCTTAGAATCTGCCCCCTTTGTTGAATGTGCACAATCGTGCAAGGTATGGAGAATCAAGATGTACGCGGTAATCAAGTCCGGTGGCAAGCAGTATAAGGTAGAAAAGGGCGATAAGCTCAAAGTCGAGAAGATCGACGCTGAAGCAGGTAAAGACATCAAGAT
>Ga0209630_10000150_pt1 | contig 78448 bp, 65 predicted proteins | sample COG_01_FD_184745 | JGI IMG/M metagenome (GOLD analysis project Ga0209630, IMG submission 184745) | Pelagic Microbial community sample from North Sea - COGITO 998_met_01 (SPAdes) (version 2) | ecosystem: Environmental > Aquatic > Marine > Neritic zone/Coastal water | place: Helgoland, sampling...
CCCTGCCGGTATCGCTCATGCTGCTCTACGGGCTCGCCGCGGCGGGCGGGGTGATCGGCTACGTGCCGCTGCTGACCCTGCTGCTGCCGATCCGGCTCGAGGGGTTCTCGGATGCCGTCCGCTATGGCGTGCTCGCCGCCTGCGGGGTTGCGGGGGCGGTCGCGGCGGGGCTGGCCAACATCGGCTTCGGCTGGCTCGGCGACCGGTCGGTCGCGCGGGGCAGGGGGCGGCGCGGCTGGCTGCTGGCGGGCGCGGTCGCGACGGTCCTGTCCTTCGGGATCTTCCTGACGGTGCGCGACGCGGCGGCGATCGTCGTCGCGATCGTGCTGTTCCAGATCGCGATCAACGCGATGCTGGCGCAAGTCGGTGCGCTGATCGCCGAGGAGATCCCGGCCGCGCAAAAGGGCACGGCCGCGGCGCTGCTGACGCTCGGCGCACCCTTTGCGGCAGGCGCATCGGCGATCGTCGTTGCCGCCGCGGCGACGGAAGGGTGGCGGCTCGCGATCGTCGCGACGCTGATGACGGCCTGCATCGTGCCGCTGCTGCTCGCCGGTACGCGCCGCATCGCGCCGGTCGCGGCGCCGGCGACGGCGCGCGTCGCGATGCGCCGCGATCTCGCGCTCGCCTGGGCGGCACGCCTGCTGATGCAGATCGCGGGCAGCGGCGTCGGCCTCTACCTCTTCTTCTATTTCGAGGGACTGTCCGGCGGGCAGGGCGACATGGCGGCCGCGGTCGCCCGCCTGCTCTTCGTCGCGACGCTCGTGCCCGTCCCCATCGCGCTCGTGCTCGGCCGCTGGTCCGACCGGATCGGGCGGCGCAAGCCGTTCCTCGCCGGCACCGCCTTGCTGGCGACATTGGGCCTTGCGGGGATGGTGATCGCGCCATCGTGGACGACGGGCGCGATCGCCTATGTCGCCTTCGCCAGCGGCGTCGCCGCCTTCGTCGCGCTCAACACCGGCCATGCCATGCTGCTGCTGCCCGATGGCGCGAAGCGGGGGCGGGACCTCGGCCTGCTCAATCTCGCCAACACGATTCCGCAGATCGTCGCGCCCGTTCTCGCCTGGGGGGCGGGGCCGGCGAACGGATTCGGGACCGCGCTGGCGATCATGGCGGTGGTCACGCTGCTGGCGGGTGGGCTGCCGCTGCTGGTCGGCGACGACGACCGCTGAGCCGCGCGATCGGGATCAGGGCAGCGAAGGCGGCATGCAGGTGGACCGGACGATCAGCTCGTAGGGCAGTTCGCGGCAGGTGTCGTCCGCGGCGGCGCGCGCCGGGTTCCGGCGGTCGATGAGCAGGTCGATCGCGGCGGCACCCATTTCGAAATTGGGCTGGCGGATCGTCGTCAGCTGCGGCCATGCCATGCGCGCGATCTCGACATCGTCGAAGCCGACGATCGAGACGGACCGCGGCACCGCGATCTGGTTGCGCATCGCCGCGACCAGCACGCCGAGCGCCATCTCGTCGTTGCTCGCGAACACCGCGGTCGGATGCGGATCGGCCCCGAACAGCACGTCGGCCGCCTCCAGCCCCGACCGGAACTTGAAATCGCCCTGGATCACCCGCCGCGAATCGGGGGTGAGGCCGGCGGCGGTCATCGCGTCCTGAAACCCGAGCCAGCGCCGCTCGGTCGCGCTATGCTGCGGATTGCCGAGGACGAAGGCGATGTCGCGATGGCCGAGCGACAGCAGATGCTCGGTCATCGTCCGCGCCGCGGCGCGATCGTCCATCCGCACCTGCGGTGTCCGGTCGAGCGCCGCGCCGGGGGCGATGCGGACGACCGGCACGTCATGCTGTTCGAACGTCTCGATCAGGTCGATGCGGTCGCAGATCGGCGAGGTCAGGATCGCGCCGTCCAGCCGCAGCCCCTGCACCGTATCCTCCAGCAGCCGCCGCCAGTCCGACCGGTCGAAGCTGACCGGCTCGATGACCAGATGGCGCCCGAGCGCCCGCGCCCGCTCCAGCGCGCCGCGCTGGATGCTGGCGGCATAGCCGGAGGCGGGATCGTCGAAGAACAGCCCGATCAGGAACGAGCGCGAACTCGACAGCCCGCGGGCGAAGGCGTTCGGCCGATAGTTCATCTCGGCGACGACGCGCGTCACCGCCTCGCGGATCTCCGCGCGGACATGCGCCTCGCCGTTGATGACGCGCGACACCGTCTTCGGCGAAACCCCCGCACGACGCGCGACGTCCGTGATCGTGATCGCCTTCAATCGCCCCGCCCCATCGAAAGCCGCCCCACCGAAAACCGTCCCATCGAAAGCCTGCACGTCCACGGCACGCCCGTCGACGGCCCCCGATGTCTCTCGACCGATAATCGGACGGCGTCCAGCCCCCGGCCGGGCCGGCCGGGCCCCGGCGACGGTCCTCGCCGACGACCCGGCATACGCACCCCCTCGCGACTCCTGTTGACATCGATGTCGGATATTCCGATCATCGCGTCAAGCAAGGCGAAAGGGGAGGATATGCAGGACAGCCGGGCTCCGGCGGCATGCCATCGGCATGGCCGCGCCCTGTTCGTCACCGGCACCGTCCCCGCCGCCGCGCCGTCCCGGCCGCGCCCCCGGCGCGCCGGCCGTCCCGCAGGAGTCCCGATCATGTCGTTCAAGCTTGTCCTCGCCCTTGCGTTGCTCGGTGGCGTCGCCCCTGCTGCTCTGTCGGCCCGCGAACCCGCCCGCGCGTCCGCCCGTCCCGGCGCGGCATGGCGCGACACGCGTTTGCCCGCCGCGGATCGGGCGGGCGCGCTGGTCGCGGCGATGACCCGCGCGGAAAAGCTCCGCTACGTCCACGGCCTGTTCCCGCCGATGACGAAGGAACGCCATGCCGACATGATCCCCTCGGCGGGCTATGTGCCGGGCGTGCCGCGGCTCGGCATCCCGACGCTGCGCGAGAGCGATGCGAGCCTCGGCGTCGCCAACCAGGTCGAGCAGCGCAAGGGCGACACCGCCACCGCACTGCCCGCCAGCCTCGCCACCGCGGCGAGCTTCGATCCCGCCATCGCCTTCGCCGGCGGTGCGATGATCGGTGCGGAGGCGCGCGCCAAGACGTTCAACGTGCTGCTCGCCGGCGGCGTCAACCTGACGCGCGATGCGTGGAACGGCCGCAACTTCGAATATCTCGGCGAGGACCCCTTGCTCGCCGGGCTGATGGCGGCCGAATCGATCCGCGGCGTGCAGAGCAACCATATCGTCTCGACGGTGAAGCATTACGTGCTGAATGCGCAGGAAACCGGCCGCAACATCCTCGACGCGCAGATCGACGAAAAGGCGCTGCGGGAGAGCGATCTGCTCGCCTTCCGCATCGCCATCGACGGCGGCCGGCCGGGATCGGTGATGTGCTCGTACAACCGAATCGGCGGCGACTGGGCGTGCGAGAACCGCTTCCTGCTCACCGACGTGCTGCGCGGCGAATGGGACTATCCCGGCTTCGTGATGAGCGACTGGGGCGGCGTCCATTCGACCGAGAAGGCGGCGCTCGCCGGGCTCGATCAGGAATCGGGGCAGGAACTCGACAAGGCAATCTATTTCGGCCAGCCGCTCGCCGATGCGGTCGCCGCCGGACGCGTCCCTGCGGCGCGGCTCGACACGATGGTCGAGCGCATCCTGACCGGCGTCATCGCCAGCGGGCTGTACGATCGTCCGACCCCGGCCCGCGCGCAACCGATCGACTATGCCGCGCATGCCGACGTCGCGCAGCGCGCGGCCGAGGCCGGCATCGTCCTGCTGAAGAACGACCGCGACGTGCTGCCTCTGGCGCGCACCGCCCGGCGCATCGTGCTGATCGGCGGCCATGCCGACGTCGGTGTCCTGTCGGGCGGCGGGTCGAGCCAGGTGCGCTCGGTCGGCGGCGTGCCGATCGAGATCCCGCTGACCGAGGGCGCCGCCGCCTCGTTCGCGCGGCTGACCTATCACAATTCCTCGCCGCTCCGTGCGATCCGCGCGCTCGCCCCCAACGCCGACGTCCGCTTCGTCGACGGCCGCGATCCCGCCGCCGCGGCGGCCGCAGCGCGGGATGCCGACGTCGCGATCGTTTTCGCCACGCAATGGCAGACCGAGGCGCAGGACGCGCCCTCGCTATCGCTGCCGGACGGGCAGGATGCGCTGATCGCCGCGGTGGCGAAGGCCAATCCGAAGAGCGTCGTGGTGCTCGAGACGGGCGGTCCCGTGCTGATGCCCTGGGTCGGCGACGTCGCCGGGATCGTCCAGGCCTGGTATCCGGGGCAGCGCGGCGGCGAGGCGATCACGCGCGTGCTGTTCGGTGCGATCGAGGCGTCCGGGCGACTGCCGCTCAGCTTCCCGCGCAGCATCGCGCAACTGCCGCGGCCGCGGCCGGTGCTGCCGCCCGGCATGACCGCCCTGTCCGATGCCGCGAGCAACGCCGGCAGCGGCGATGCCGCGCCATTGCCCTATCCGGTCGCCTATCGGGAGGGCGCCGACGTCGGCTATCGCTGGTATGCCGCCCGCGGCGAACGCGCGCTGTTCCCGTTCGGCTACGGGCTCAGCTACACGCGCTTCCGCTTCGCCGACGTCCGCTTCACCGGTGGCGCGCATCCCGGCGCCAGCGTCGCGGTGACCAATATCGGCGCGCGCGCCGGCGTCGCGGTGCCGCAGCTCTATGCGAAGGGACCGGACGGTACGCCGCTGCGCCTCGCCGGCTTCCGCCGGGTGACGCTGGCGCCGGGGCAGACGACGCGCATCGCGCTCGCCGCCGATCCGCGCATCCTCGCCCGCTGGACCGCGGGGCGGGGCTGGGCGGTGGCGCCCGGCCGCTACCGGCTGGCGGTGGCGACCGACGCGACGCGCGAGGTGGCGGGCGGCGACGTGACGGTGGCGGGGGTCGTCGTCGCACCGCGCTGACGCGTTTCGACTTGGCACCGCGATAAGCGTTGACATCGATGTCGGTTTCGATACGAAGCACAACGGTAAGGTAATATGCCACAACCAAGGCAGCCGCCGCGAAGAACGGCTGCCGGGTTACAAGGGGATGGATGATGAAGGGGATGAAGCTGTCGGCCGCGCTCGTGCGCTCGACGTCGGTGCTCGGCCTAGTCGCCGGGCTTGCGATCGCCACGGGCGCCGGCGCGCAGACGACGCCCGCCGATCCGCAGCAGGGGACGCCGCAGGCGGACACGACCAGCCAGGCGGCGACACCCGGTGCGGCGAGCCCGACCAACGCCGTGCCCGACAATGGCCCCGACGAGATCGTCGTCACCGGCGTGCGCGCCTCGCTGGAACGCTCGATCGCGATCAAGCGTGAATCCTTCGGCGTCGTCGATGCGATCAGCGCAGAGGATATCGGCAAATTCGCCAACACCAACCTCGCCGAATCGCTGCAGCGCATCACCGGCGTGTCGATCGACCGCCGCAACGGCGAGGGCTCGACCGTCACCGTCCGCGGCTTCGGCGCGCAATATAACCTCGTGACGCTCAACGGCCGCCAGCTCGCGACCTCGAACATCGTCGCGGTCGGCGGCGATCAGGGCGGCGACGGCGCCGGCGGCTTTGGTCGCTCGTTCGATTTCTCCAACCTCGCCTCCGAAGGCGTCAAGACGCTCGAAACCTACAAGACCGGCCGCGCGGCGATCCCCTCGGGCGGGATCGGCGCGACGATCAACGTCGTCAGCCGCCGCCCGCTCGATGCGCGCGAAAGCGGCCTGCTCGGCTCGATCGGCGTCAAGGGCAGCTACGACAACAGCGCCTCCGACTGTTTCGACTGCGGCGCGCGCGTGACGCCGGAGGTGTCGGGCACCGCCAGCTGGAGCGATCCTAGCCAGCGCTTCGGCGTGTCGCTGTTCGGCAGCTACCAGAAGCGCAACTTCAGCTTTTCCAGCGTCGCCCCGGACAATTGGAACATCCGGTCGCTGACCGATTTCCTGAACCCCGCCAACGGCTTCATCAACGCGGCGACGAAGATCAACAACCGCCCGACCAACGGCAACGTGCTCGTCTCCGTCCCCAACGATTCGCGCTACCATTTCTCGGAGGCGAGCCGCGAGCGGATCAACGGGCAGGGTATCCTGCAATTCCGCCCGACCGACACGCTGACCTTCACCGCCGATGGCCTGTACGCGCAATTGCGCCAGTCGGAACGGCGTTCGACCCAGTCCAACTGGTTCAACCGCCCGTTCGGCGAAGTGACGTTCGACGACGCCAGCAACGGCATCGCCACCACCTCCTTCCTCGCCGAAACGATCAACGGCGTGAAGGACGAGGCGTTCGAACAGGCCTATCGCGCGCAGAAAAACAAGCTGTACGATTTCGGCGGCAACATCGAATGGAAGCCGAGCGACCGCTTCACGCTGGCGGTCGACGGCCATATCGGCCGCGCCGACAGCGCACCGGACAATCCCAACGGACAGACCTCGACCACCGTCGCGTTCAACGCGCCCGTCGTCGCCGCCCATTCGCTCACCCTGGGGAAGAACGGCTTCCCGCAGCAGACGCTGACGATCAACGACCGCTCGCCGAGCGTGACGCCGAGCGGGCAGGCCTTCATCAAGGGCAACGGCAATGGCGTGATCGACCTCGGCGACCTGTCGAGCGCGGTGCAGCGCCAGTTCGCCTCCAACCAGACGCAGCGGATCAAGGAGCTGCGCGCCGATGCCGGCTGGGAGTTCAACGACGAACTGCGCGTCGACGCCGGCGGCAACTACCGCACCACCAAGACGCGCCAGACGCAGTATAACACGCGGCAGGTGCTCGGCGACTGGGGCAATTCGCTGCCGCCCGACGTCGCGCGGCTGGCCCCGGGGCAGGTGTTCCAGTTCTGCAACGTCTGCAAGTTCGAGCATAACGATGCGAAGGCCGATGCCAACACTTTGGTGGCGTTCCGGACCGCCGACGCGACCAAGCTCTACAACACGCTCTACGATTATTACATCGGCGTCACCAACGACGGCGTGAACCACGCCAACAACATCGACGCCAACGACGACAACCGGGTCAAGGAAGACATCTGGTCGGGCTATCTGCAGGGGTCGTGGAGCGGCAAGCTGTTCGACCACAATGCGCAGCTCGTCGGCGGCGTCCGTTACGAGAATACGAAGGTGCGGGCGGTGTCGCTGCAGCCGGTGCCGACCGCGATCGTCTGGACCGCGGACAACGACTTCTTCGTCGCCAACACGACCGAACGGCAGACGCTGACCTCGAACGGCAAATACAGCAACTGGCTGCCCTCGGTCGACGCGAAGTTCGAGGTGTTCGACAATTTCTTCGCCCGCGCCTCGTACAGCAAGACGATCTCGCGTGCCGGCTATGGCGACCTGTTCGCCTCGACCGGGGTCAGCGGCCCGGGCCGTCCGACCGCGATCGGCGGCATCGCCACCGGCTTTGCGCACAACACCGATCTCGATCCGCTGTCGTCGCGCAACATCGACGTCTCGCTGGAATGGTATCCCCGCAAGGACATCTTCCTGTCCGCCGGCTTCTTCGACAAGAAGGTGAACAACTTCATCGGTAACACCGTCATCAACCGCAACCTCTTCGGCCTGCGCGACCCGACCTCGGGGACGGCGGGAACGCGGTCGGGCGTCGCCCGGCAGCAGCTGACCGGCACGTTTGGGGCGGACATCACGGATGTGAACCTGTTCACCTATACCGCGCTGCTGCAGCAGAACAGCGGCAACGTCGCGGCGACCAACGCGCAGTTCGCGGCCAATTACAACATCCAGAACCGCGCACTCAACCAGGGCTTCGTCGACCAGATCCTTGGGCAGTACGACATCACCGCCAATGCGCAGGACCCGTTGTTCAACTTCGCGGTGAACACGCCGATCAACAACCGCGACGCGCATATCTACGGCTTCGAATTCGCCGGCCAGTATTTCCTCGGCAACACCGGCTTCGGCGTCGCCGCGAGCTATACCCTGGTCCGCGGCAACATCGGCATCGACGTCGCCGCCGATCCGACCGTCAACACCTTCGCGCTGGTCGGCCTGTCGGACACCGCCAATGCCACGCTGATCTACGACAAGAGCGGGATTTCCGCCCGCCTGTCGTACAATTGGCGCGACAAGTTCCTCAGCGGCATCAACCGCGGCGGCGATCGCAACCCGGTCTTCACCGCACCCTATGGCCAGCTCGATCTGTCGGTCAGCTTCGACCTGACGCCGCGCTTCGCGCTCGGCTTCGAGGCGATCAACCTGACCGAGGAGGGCGTGCGCTCCTACGGCCGCGACGAAAGCAACATCTGGTATCTGTCGGAAGGCTCCGCCCGCTACCTCGTTGCCGCCCGCTACCGGTTCTGACGGTACGAAGAAGGTCGCTCACACGGGCGGCCTTCTTCGGCTAAGAGGGTGTCATGGCTGCGGTTCTGCTCAACAACGTCGATCATCGCGACCTGCGCGTCGCGGTGGGGCATCATGCGCGCTACGGCGACGCGATCAACCAGACGCGCGTGTTTCCGGCCGAATACGAGGAATTGCAGCGCGACTATGCGATCCTGCTGCGCCGCGACGAGCGGGGCGACCTGTTCGCCACGGTCCAGCTCGGCCTCGATCCCGACGAGAACCTGTTCCTCGACGACGAACGATGGGACGCGCGCTACGTCCCCGCGACCTGCGCGCGCGGGCCGTTCTCGATCGGCGTCGACGAGCAGGGCGAGCCGATGATCCACGTCGAGCCCGACCATGTCCGGATCGTCGCGGACGGCGAACCGGTGTTCCTGCCGCTCGGCGGCAATGCGCCGCTGCTCGACCATGTCTCCGCGATGCTCCAGCGCATCTATCTCGGTCTCCAGACCGAACGCGCGATGTTTGACGCCTTCGACGGCGCCGGCTTGCTGGAGCCCGCCACGCTGCGACTCGATCTGGGCGAGGGGCGGTGCTACAACATTCCCGATCGCTTCACGATCGACGCGGGGCGGCTCGCGGCGCTGGAGGGCGCGGCACTGGAGCGGCTGCACCGGCACGATTACCTGCGGCCGGCGCTGTGGATCGCCTCGTCGCTCGGCAATCTGCGCCACCTGATCGACCGCAAGCTGCGGAGCGAGGCCCGTGGCTGAGCCATTGCGCGTCTCGCGCCCCGTCCGCGAGATCCACGGGGCGACCGTCTTCGATCCGGCGGCGCTGGTCGCCGCCGGCGAGCCGGTGATCCTGCGCGGACTGGCCGCCGACTGGCCGCTGGTCCGCGCCGGGCGTCGTTCGGCGCAGGACGCCGCGGACTATCTGCGCGGGTTCGACGTCGGCCGGCCGGTCACCGCCTATGTCGGCGATCCCGCGATCCGCGGCCGGTTCCACTATGACGCGACCGTCACGGCGATGAACTTCACCGCCGACCGCTCCACGCTCGGCGCCTTCCTTGATCGCCTCCTCGGCCATCGCGGCGACGATCGTGCGCCGGCATTGTATCTCGGCTCGACCGATCTCGACACCTGTTTGCCCGGCTTCCGGCAGGACAACGACCTGCAACCGGACACCGGCCTGTTCGATGCCTATCCCCCGGTCGCGAGCATCTGGATTGGCAACCGCACGATCGCCGCCGCGCATCACGACATGTCGAACAACGCGGCGGTCTGCGCGATCGGGCGGCGGCGCTTCACCCTGTTCCCGCCCGATCAGGTCGCCAACCTCTATCCCGGCCCGCTCGCGCCGACGCCCGGCGGGCAGGTGGTGAGCATGGTCGATTTCGCCGCGCCCGATCTCGCCGCCTATCCGCGCTTCGCCGATGCGGTCGCGGCCGGATCGGTGGCGGAGCTGGAGGCGGGCGACGTCCTCGTCTATCCGGCGCTCTGGTGGCACCATGTCGAGGCGCGCGACGATTTCAACGTGCTGGTGAATTACTGGTGGAACGCGGCACCGGCGTTCCTCGACACGCCGATGGACACGCTGCTGCACGCCTTGCTCAGCCTGCGCGACCGTCCCGACCACGAAAAGCGCGGCTGGCGGGCGATGTTCGACCATTATGTGTTCGGCAATGCCGAAGCGGTCGCGGCGCATCTGCCCGCCGCCGCCCGTGGGCCGCTGGCGCCGCTCGACGAGGCCGGCGCCCGCCAGCTGCGCGCCTATCTGCTCCACCGGCTGAACCGATGACCGTCGCAAGCGACACCGGCGGTCCGCCGCCCACTCGCGTCGTCGTCGCCGGCGGCGGCACCGCCGGCTGGATCGCCGCCGCGGCGTTGACCCGCCAGCTCGGGCCGCTGGTCGCGGTGACGTTGGTCGAATCGGATGAGATCGGCACCGTCGGCGTCGGCGAATCGACGATCCCGACCGCGCGCAGCTTCCACGCTTTTCTCGGGATCGACGAGGCGGCGTTCATGCGCGCGACGCAGGCGACCTTCAAGCTCGGCATCTCGTTCGAGAACTGGCGGCAGGTCGGCGATCGCTATTTCCACCCGTTCGGCAGCGTGGGGCGGTCGGTGATGATCGCCGATTTCCAGCATTTCTGGCTGGAGGCGCGAGCGCGCGGCTTCGGCGGCGACTATGGCAGCTATTCGCTGGAGCAGCAGGCGGCCGACGCCGGCCTGTTCGGCCAGGACGCCGAACGGTCGCTGGCCTACGCCTATCACCTCGACGCCACGGCGTATGCCCGCTTCCTGCGCCAGGCGGCCGAGCCGTGGGGCGTGACCCGCGTCGAGGGGCGGATCGAGCGGGTCGAGTGCGACGGCGACAGCGGCGATATCGCGGCATTGGTCCTCGCCTCGGGACAGCGGATCGCGGGCGACCTGTTCATCGACTGTACCGGCTTCCGCGCGCTGCTGATCGAGGGGGCGCTGGAGACGGGCTTAGACGACTGGTCGCACTGGCTCGCCACCGACCGGGCGCTCGCGGTGCAGACCGAAGCGGTCGTCCCGCCGGTCCCCTACACGCGCGCGATCGCGCATCGCGCCGGCTGGCGCTGGCAGATTCCGCTGCAGACCCGCATCGGCAACGGCCTCGTCTATGCCAGCCGGCATATGAGCGACGACGAGGCGCATGCGACGCTCGCCGCGGGCCCCGAAAGCCGTCCGTTGTTCGAACCGCGCCCGCTCCGCTTTACCGCGGGGATGCGCCGGCAGAGCTGGAACCGCAACTGCGTCGCGCTGGGCCTTGCCGCGGGATTCATCGAGCCGCTCGAATCGACCAGCATCCACCTCGTCATGAATGCGGTGACGCGCCTACTGCAGCTGTTCCCGTTCCGCGGCGGCGACCATCGCGCGCTGGCCGGACGCTTCAACGCGCAATCCCGCCACGAATGGGAGCATATCCGCGACTTCATCATCCTGCACTATCACGCCACTGAGCGCGAGGATTCGCCCTTCTGGAAGGACTGCGCGGACCTCGCGATCCCGGACAGCCTCGCCGAACGCATCGCGCTGTTCGCGGCCAGCGCCGGCGCGTGGCAGGGGCAGGACGACCTGTTCCGGATCGATTCCTGGGTATCGGTGATGCTGGGGCAGGGGATCGCCCCGCGCGACCATCACCGCATCGCTAGTGTCATCGGGACGCCGGCCCTGCAAACGTCGTTCGACGACCTGCGCGGCGGCATCGCCCGGACACTGCAGACCTTGCCGCGGCATCACGACCTCCTCAAGCGATATTGCCGGGCATAGAGGCTTCCCCGCGACGGGAATTGCCAGCGACCATCGGCAGTTGCGCCGAACCGCGTTATAGTGGATCACGATTCCGAAATATGGGAACTGCGTGGCAGGCATCGCTGCCGGATCGACAGGATTCCCGGGAGGATGACCATGCGCTTCCACTGGCTGGCGGCCACCGCCGCGACCGCCATCGCCCTCGCCGTACCGGCCGCGGCGCATGATGCGTCCACCGTCGTGGCGTCGGCGCGCGCCAGCTTCAACCTCAACCCGGAATGGCGGATGACGACTGGGGACGTGGCGGGCGCGGCGCAACCCGCTTTCGACGATCGCAGCTGGGGCGAGGTGACGCTGCCCAACGCCTTCAACGAGAAGGAGGCGTTCGCCCGCGACATCAAGGACCTGTCGACTGGCATCACCTGGTATCGCAAGCGCATCACGCTGCCCGCAGGCGCAGAGGCGGGTAAGGCGTTCCTTGAGTTCGAAGGCGTCCGTCAGGCGGCCGAGGTCTGGGTCAACGGCCGGTCCGTCGTCCTGTCGGAACGCGGCGCGATGGCGTTCGGCGCCGACATCTCGCGTGCGATCACGCCGGGCGAGAATGTCATCGCGGTGCGCGTCGACAACGACTGGCGCTACAAGGAGCGCGCCACGGGCAGCGGCTTCCAGTGGAACGACCGCAATTTCAACGTCAATTATGGCGGCATCACCCGCAACGTGAAGCTGCACCTGACTCCGCGCACCTATCAGACGCTGCCGCTGTTCTCCGACCTCGGCACCACCGGGCAATATATCTGGGCCGACGCCTTCGATCTCGCCGCCCGGTCCGCGACGATCCATGCCGAAACCCAGGTCCGCAACGAGCAGGTCAAACCGCGCAACCTGTCCTATCGAGTAGAGGTGCGCGACCGCGACGGCCGGGTCGTCGGCCGGCTGGACGGCGGCACGGTCACGCTGGCGCCGGGCGAGACGCGCACGCTCGCCGCCGCGGGCCGCATCGGCGACCTGCATTTCTGGAGCTGGGGCTATGGCTATCTCTATCGCGTGACGACCAGTCTGGTCGAGCGGGGCAGGGTGATCGATGCGGTCGACACGCGCACCGGCTTCCGCGCGACGCAATTCGGCGACGGCATGATCCGGCTCAACGGCCGCGTCATGCAGGTCCATGGCTATGCGCAGCGCACCTCGAACGAATGGCCCGCGGTCGGTGTGTCGATCCCGCCGTGGATCAGCGACTTCTCCAACGCGCTGATGGTGGAGAGCGGCGGCAACATGGTGCGCTGGATGCACATCACGCCGTCGAAGCAGGACATCGAATCCGCCGACCGCGTCGGCCTGCCGCAGGCGATGCCCGCGGGCGATGCCGAGCATGACGTCGAGGGCCGGCGCTGGGACCAGCGCAAGGAGCAGATGCGCGACGCGATCGTCTACAACCGCAACAACCCGTCGATCCTGTTCTACGAAAGCGGCAACGAGAGCATCAGCGAAGGCCATATGGCCGAGATGAAGGCGATCCGCGACCTCTACGATCCGCACGGCGGCCGCGCGATCGGGTCGCGCGAGATGCTCGACAGCCGCATTGCTGAATATGGCGGCGAGATGCTCTACATCAACAAGAGCGCGCATATCCCGATGTGGGCGATGGAATACAGCCGCGACGAGGCCGCGCGTGCGTATCAGGACGACCAGACCCCGCCATTCCACAAAGACGCGCCCGATTACAATCGGAACCAGGACAGCCAGGCGCGCGAGGACGTGCGCCGCTGGTGGGACTATTACCGCATCCGCCCCGGCACCGGGCGGCGGGTGAGTTCGGGCGGCGTCAACATCATCTGGTCGGACAGCAACACGCATTATCGCGGCGACAACAACTATCGCCGCTCGGGCGAGGTCGATGCGATGCGCCTGCCCAAGGAAAGCTTTTACGCGCACCGGACGATGTGGACCGGCTGGGTCGATGCGGAGACACCGGCGACCCATATCATCGGCCACTGGAATTACGCCCCCGGAACGACGAAGGACGTCAGCGTCGTCTCGAATGGCGAACGGGTCGAGCTGTTCCTCAACGGCCGCTCGCTGGGGCAGGGGACGCGATCGAGCGGCTTCCTGTTCAGCTGGCCGGGCGTGCGCTGGCAGCCCGGATCGCTGCGCGCGGTCGCCATCGGCGCGAACGGCCGCCGCTCCGAACATGCCGTGGAAACCGCCGGCGCGCCGGCCGCGCTGCGGCTGGTACCGCATACCGGGCCGCGCGGGTTCGTGATGGATGGCGCCGACCTGGCGTTGGTCGATGTTGAGATCGTCGATGCGAAGGGACGGCGGGTGCCGACCGCCAACGACATGGTTGCCTTCAGGCTCGACGGCCCTGCGACATGGCGCGGCGGCATCGCGCAGGGGGACAGTTCCGGTAAGCTGCGTGCCGCCGTGGCGGTGCAGGCGGAGGCGATCCCCGGCACGACGCCGACCGCCGGCACCGCGCGGGGCGAGGACAATTACATCCTCTCGCAGCGGCTGCCGGTCGAGGCCGGGGTCAACCGCGTGCTGCTGCGCGCGGGCAAGGCGCCGGGACCGGTGCGGGTTACCGCCACCGTTGCGGGCTTGAAGCCGATGACGTTGACCATTCCGACCGTCGCCGCGCCGCCGGTGCGGGGCGGCCTGTCGCGCGTCTTCGCCGATGCCGCGCAGCCGGGTCTGCTCGGCCGCGGACCGACGCCGCCGGGGCCGTCCTATCGCGTCACCCGCGCGACCCATCTGCCGGTTCAGGTCGTCGCCGGCGCCAATCAGGCGGACGGCGCGAAGACGATCGACGACAACGAACTGACCCGCTGGGCGAGCGACGGCACGCCCGGCAACGCTTGGATCGAATATCGCTTCGCCACGCCGGTGACGCTCGACGCGGTCGAGCTGAAGCTCGTCGGCTGGCGCTCGCGCGCCTATCCGATCCGGATCACGCTCGATGGCAAGGAGGTATGGCAGGGGGAGACGGAGCGCCAGCTCGGCTATGCCGCCGTCGGCTTCCCCGCCGCCACGGGCAGCGTCCTGCGGATCACGCAGGTCGCGCCGACGCAGGATCGCGACGCGTTCGGCAAGATCGTCGAGGTCGGCAACGCGAAGCAGGCAGGCGACACCGGCGCCGATGCGGTGCCCGCCGGCTGGCGCCTCGCGATCGTCGAGGCGGACTTCCACGGCCCCGTCCCCGTGGCGAGGCCGTGAGGGCCGCGGCCGTCGCCGCGGTCGCGCTTGCGCTGCCGCTGTCGGTCGCGGCCTCGTCCCCCGGGACCGGGCCGTACGACGTCTATGTGCTGGCGGGGCAGTCGAACATGTCCGGCCGGGGCGCGCTGGCGGAGCTGACCGCGGCGGAGCGCGTCGGCGATCCTCGCATTCGCCTCTATGGCAACGACGGGCGCTGGCGGGTCGCACTCGATCCGCTCGACGATGCCGCCGGCCAGGTCGATCCCGTCTCCGCCGACCGGCAGGCGGCGGTCGGCCCCGGCCTGCCCTTCGCCCGCGCGATGCTGCGCAGCCGGGGCCGCCCGATCGTGCTCGTGCCGTGCGCCAAGGGCGGCAGCGCGATCACCGAATGGACGCCGGCGCCGGCAAGCGGCACCCTCTACGGCGGCTGCATCCGGCGCATCCGGGAGGCGGGTGGCCACCTCGCCGGCCTGCTCTGGTATCAGGGGGAAAGCGACGCGCGGACGTCGGTCGGGGCGGCGTGGGGCGAACGGTTCGCGACCTTGGTCGCCGCCTTCCGCAGCGATCTGGGCACCCCGACGTTGCCGGTCGCCTTCGTCCAGCTCGCCGACACGCCGGTGGCGGACGGCGCGCGCTATCCGAACTGGGCGGTGGTGCAGGCGCAGCAGGCGCAGGTGGCGCTGCCATGCGTCGCGATGGTCCCGGCGGCGCGGCTGGCGCGCAATCCCGACGAGCTCCATCTCGCCACCGCTGCGCAACGCACGCTCGGCCGGCGGCTGGCGCGGGCGATGACCCGGCTGATCCGCCGCGGCTGCTGAGCGCGCACCGCCATCAAGCCAAGAGGCGCATCGATCGAGCGCGGCTTTGGTTTGGACGCTGCAACGGCGCCATCCTACGACAGACTCCAAGACCAGCGATGCATCGTCGGCGAGAGAATGACAGGAGAGCCACAGTGACTGACATGAGCCCGACCGATATGGCACGCCACCTTGGCGGGGGGCTGCTGTCGTTCCCGGTCACGCATTTCGACGAGGACGGCCAGTTCCTCGAGGCGCCCTATCGCGAACATTGCGCCTGGATGCTGCAGCATGAGCTGACCGGCCTGTTCGCCGCCGGCGGCACCGGCGAATTCTTCTCGCTGACTCCGGCGGAGGTCGCGACGGTGGTCGCCGCCGCGGTGGCCGAAGCGGGCGGCAAACTGCCGGTCATCTCCGGCTGCGGCTATGGCACCGCGATCGCCACCGGTATCGCCCGCGACGCCGAACAGGCGGGGGCGGACGGCCTGCTGCTGCTGCCGCCTTATCTTGTCGGTGCCAAGCAGGAGGGGCTGGAACGCCATATCGAAGCGGTGTGCCGCGCCACCGGCCTCGGCGTCATCGTCTACAACCGCGACAATGCGGTGGTGAACGACGAAACGCTGGCCCGGCTCTGCGATCGCAACCCCAACCTTGTCGGCTTCAAGGACGGCGTCGGCGACATCGAGCTGATGACCCGCATCTATGCGCGGATGGGCGACCGGCTGACCTATATCGGCGGTCTGCCGACCGCGGAGACGTTCGCGACGCCCTATCTGACGATGGGCGTCACCACCTATTCCTCGGCGATCTTCAACTTCATGCCGGAATGGGCGCTCGCCTTCTACAAGGCGGTGCGCGCCGGCGACCAGCTGGAGGTGATGCAGCAGCTGCGCGACTTCGTGCTGCCGTACATCACGCTGCGCAACCAGGGCCGCGGCTATGCGGTGTCGATCGTCAAGGCGGGCATGCGCATCGTCGGGCGCGACGCGGGTCCGGTCCGCTCGCCGCTGACCGACCTGTCCGAGGCCGAGCACGAAAGCCTGCGCGTCCTGATCGAGCGGGTCAGCCCGAGGGCCCTCGCCGCCGCCGCCTGAGCCGGTTAGGCTGGGCCATGTTCGAACTCAGCCAGCTCCGCTGCTTCGTCGCCGCCGCCGAGGAACTCCACTTCGGCCGCGCGGCGCAGCGGCTCAACATGACGCAATCGCCGCTCAGCCGGCAGATCCAGCTGCTCGAGCGCATCCTCGACGTCACCCTGCTCGAACGCACCAGCCGCAACGTCGCGCTGACCCCGGCGGGGCGCGTGTTCCTGATCGAGGCGCGGCGGATCGTCCGTCTGGCGGAAAGCGCGCAGCTGTCCGCGCGGCGCGTGGCGAAGGGCGATGCTGGCAAGGTCGCGATCGGCTTCACCGCGGTGTCGGGCTACAATCTCGTGCCGCAGATCGTCGCGCAGGCGCGCGCGGCGCTGCCCAACATCGACCTCGAACTGCGCGAGATGGTGACGACCGATCAGGTCGATGCGTTGCTCACCGGGCTGATCGACATCGGCTTCGTCCGGCCGCCGCTCGCCCGGCAGGAATTCGACACCGCTCTGGTGCTGCACGAACCTCTGGTGGTGGCGCTGCCCGCCGGCGATCCGCGTCAGGCGAAATCGGTGCTGGAGCCAGCGGATTTCGACGGACAGCCGCTCATCATGTACGCGCGGCAAGGCGCGGGCTATTTCCATGACATGCTGATCCGGCTGTTCGACGAGGCCGGGGTCAACCCGCATTACGTCCAGCACGTGACGCAGATCCATTCGATGCTCGGCCTCGTCCACGCCGGGCTGGCGGCGGCGATCGTGCCGGAATCGGCATCGGGGCTGCACCTGATGGACGTCCAGTATCGCCGCTTCGCGACCGAGCCGGAGCGGCCAGTCGAGCTGTTCATGGCGTGGCGGCGCGACAACCATAACCCGGCGCTCGCACCGATGCGGCGGCTGTGTGCGGAGACGGCGGGATGACGATCGATCGGCGTGCGGTTCTGGCCGGGATGGCGGTGCTGCCCGCGGCGGCGGGCGCGCGCGGCGCCGATCCGGTCGCGACGACGCGCTACGGCCGGGTGCGGGGGCTGCGCGAGGACGGCGTGCTGGTGTTCCGCGGCATCCGCTACGGCGCCGACACCGCGCCCCGCCGCTTTCGCCGCGCCGAGCCGCCGCAGCCATGGACCGGCTTGGCGGATGCGACCCGCTACGGGCCTGCTTCGCCGCAGACCAGGGCGGAGGAGCCGACGTCGGAGGATTGCCTGTTCCTTAACGTCTGGACGCCTGCGCTCGATGCCGGGCGGCGGCCGGTGATGGTCTATCTGCACGGCGGCGCGCATGCGCACGGGTCCGGTTCCGATCCGCTCTACGACGGCAAGCGGCTGGTGCGGCGCGGCGACGTGGTGGTGGTGACGCTCAACCACCGGCTGGCGGGGCTCGGCTACGCCTATCTCGCGCAGGCGGGCGGGCCGGCGGAGAGCGGCAACGTCGGCAGCCTCGACATCATCCTCGCGCTGCAATGGGTGCGCGACACGATCGCGGCATTCGGCGGCGATCCGGGACGGGTGATGATCTTCGGCCAGTCCGGCGGCGGCGCCAAGGTGGTGACGCTGATGGCGATGCCGGAGGCGCGCGCCCTGTTCCACGCCGCCGCGACGATGAGCGGCCAGCACGTCACCGCCGCCGGCCCCAACCACGCGACGGCGCGGGCAAAAGCATGGATGGCGAAGGCCGGCGCGCGCGATGCGGCGGAGCTGGCGACGCTGCCCGTCGAGCAGCTGGTCGCGGCGATGGCGATGACCGATCCGCTGGAGGGGAAGGGGGAGATCAGCTTCACCTCGACGCTCGACCACAGCATCCTGCGACGCCACCCCTTCTACCCCGACGCCCCACGCGAGGCGGCGCACATCCCGCTCGTCATCGGCAACACGCATGACGAAACCGGCCTGTGGATCGAGGCGATGCTGAAGCGCGGCGACACGACATGGGCGAACCTGCCTGAGCGGTTGCTGTCGCAGATGACGCGCGACGTCGGCGTCGACCACGTCATCGCGCGCTATCGCCAATTGTATCCGCAGCGGACGCCGGGGCAGATCCTGCTGGCCGCATCGACCGCGGGGCGGTCATGGCCCGGGCATCTGATCCAGGTGGAAGAGCGCGCGAAAATCCATGCGCCGACGTGGATGTACCAGCTCGACTTTCCCGCGCCGGAGGCGGGCGGGGTGCTCGGCGCCTTCCATTCGCTCGACATCGGGCTGGTGTTCGACAACACCGCGGTGCCGAACGCACGGACCGGCAACGATGCCGGGGCGCAGCGGCTCGCCGGGCAGATGGCGGATGCGTTCATCCGGCTCGCACGCACTGGCGATCCTAATGGCGCGGGCCTGCCGGCATGGCCGCAGTACGATCTCGCGCGGCGGCGGACGATGATCTTCGACCGGCAGGTGCGCGTGGAGGACGATCCGCGCCGCGAAGAACGGCTGCTGTTCGCGGTGGCGCCCTATATCAAGCCGGGCGGCTGACACGTCCGTCATTGCGAGCGTAGCGAAGCGATCCAGAGCGTCTTGGTTCGGCTCTGGATTGCTTCGCTGCGCTCGCAATGACGAGGGAGAACTGCCTAGCGATCCCAGGGAAAGGCCAGCGTCGGCCGGTTGGCGTAGCGCGTCATCGCCAGCGTCAGCCGCGCGCCGCATCCCGACTCCAGCCGCACGGTAAATTCCCGGCCGCCGACATCCCGCGCGACGCCGTCCACCGTCACCGCATCGATCCGATGCTCGGCATAGCTCCCACCCTGCACCGTCACCGTCCGCGCGACGCGACCGGTGTTGACCAGCGTCACCTCGGTCGACCGGTCGCCGAGCGCATGGACCAGCGCCGCGACATCCTCCGGCACACCCGCGCGCCGTCGCTCCGCGTCGAAATAGCGCAGCCGGCAGTGGAGCGGCACGCCTCCCTGCGGCGGGCTGGTCGGCGACCATGGCGGGCGGGCGATGTGCATGCCGCCGGTCATCGTCTGGATGAGCGCGGTCGCGCTCGCCGGATTGATGTCGATCGTCCAGTCGGCCAGCCGTTCCATCCGCGTCGTGCGATCCGCCTGCCGCTTCGCCACCCGCGCGGCCACACGCGCGAGGTCGGCGGCCAGCGCCTGCTCGGCATAGCCCGCGTTGCGGCCGTGGAGGAAGGCGATCCACGGATGGTCGCCCGCTGCCGCCAGATCGGCGGGGTCCTGCGTTGCATACCAGATCTCGAACCCGCCCGTGCGGTACGGGCCGGGCTTCCACCCGTACCAGCCGTCGGCGCCATACATGGTCGGCGCCGCCATCGCGCCGTCGATCCGCTTCGACGCGGCATTGATCCGCGCCGATTGCCGCCGCCAGAGGTGGATATACTCCCGGTCGCCGGTCAGCAGCAGGCCGTTGTAGAAAGCGGTGATCGATCGCGGCACGCGGTTGCGGTTCTCGCGCTTGCCGGTCTGCGGCACCCTGGGCGAGAAGCCCCAGCCATAGACGCCACTCCACCAGTTCTTGCCGACCTTGCCGTCGAGGCCGACATGGCTCGGCACGATATCGCCATTGGCCCGTGCCCGCTCCATCCATGCGTCGAGATAGTCGAGCGCCCAGCCGCGGAACCGCTCGCCCGCACCCAGCGCATAGGCGTTGAGGCCCAGCGTGGTCGCCTGCAGGTTCAGCGGATTGTCGCCGACCACGTCGCCATATTCGTCGTAATGGCTGAGGGTCTGCGCGTAATTCTGCTCGCCATGCTCCATGTGGAACGCGCTGGTGTCGAACGGATCGCCGGTCCAGTCGAGCGGCGTCGCCTGTCGCAGCATCGGCCCGCGGCTGCCGTTCAGGACGCTGCGGATCACCCGTGCGTGCGGATCGTAGTTGGTTACGGACTGGTCCCGGCCGGTGTAGAAATCGGCATAGCGGCGGGTGCGCGCGATCAGCTTTGCATCACGCGGCGCGCTCAGCCCCATGACGTTGAAGCTCGTCAGCCCCTCGCTGTTGTGCTGCCAGTCCATCTGCACCGGAAACTCGCGATAATACATGCCGGCTCGCGCGATCGGCACCTCGACCGTGCGCGCTGCGGTATATTGCCGCAGGTGCCCCTCCCAGAAGCGCTGCGCCAGCGTCAGCAGGCGGTCCGGCGCGCCCAGCGCATGCAGCGTCACCCAGTCGTTGGTCGCCTCCGCCGCATCGTCCGGCCCGTCGTTCGCGCCCCAGCGTTCGAACACCTGCAAGGCGTCGCCCGGCCCGACATATTTCGCGAAGAACGCCTCGCACGCCGCGGCATTGGCGGCGAGCAGCTGGCGTTGCAGCAGCGCCCAGCGCGGCGCGGCCATCGGCGTGGCGATCCGCAGCGGCGGCGCCTTCCCCCGGGCCGCGGCGGGCAGCAAAGTCAGCGCTGCCCCGGCGGTCAGCAGCGCGCGGCGATCGAGCGTCATGCCGGCAGCTCCAGCCGGCGGATCGGCCCGACGATGACGAGGAAGGCAAAGATCGTCAGCAGGCAATGCGCGCCGACGAACACCAGCGCCCAGTCGAACGACCCGGTCGCGCCGACGATGAAGCCGACGACGATCGGCGTGACGATCCCGGCGATGTTGCCGAACATGTTGAACACGCCGCCCGACAGGCCGGCGAGCTGCTTCGGCGCGACGTCCGCCATCACCGCCCAGCCGAGCGAGGCGACGCCCTTGCCGAAGAAGGCGACCGCCATCAGCACGATGACCAGCCATTCCGCCTCCACCCAGACGCAGGCGATGATCGCGGTGGCGAGCAGCATGCCCGCGACCAATGGCCCCTTGCGGGCGAGGTCGATGTTGCCGGTCCGCTTCAGGATCGCATCCGATGCGAACCCGCCGACGAGGCCGCCGACGAAGCCGCACATCGCCGGCGCGGCGGCGGCGAACCCCGCCTCCATGATGTTGAGGCCGCGTTCCTTGACCAGATAGATCGGGAACCAGGTCACGAAGAAATAGGTCAGCACGTTGATGCAATATTGGCCGAGATAGATGCCCAGCATCATCCGGTTGGCGAGCAGCCGCCGCACGTTGGGCCAGGTGAAGCTGCGCGTCGTCGTCTTCGCCTCTTCCATCCGGATCAGCCCGCCGCCGGCCTCGATATGGTCGAGTTCGGCCTGGTTGATCGAGGGATGCCGCACGGGCGAGTGGATGTAGCGCACGAACGCGAGCGCGGCGAGGATGCCGAGCAGCCCCATCGCCCAGAACACCGATCGCCAGCCGAAGCTGTGCGCCAGCCAGCCCATCAGCGGTGCGAAGGCGACCAGCGAGAAATATTGCGCGCTGTTGAAGATCGCCGAGGCGGTGCCGCGCTCCGGCCCGGGAAACCATGCCGCGACCAGCCGGGCGTTGCCGGGGAAGGACGGCGCCTCGGCAAGGCCGACGAGGAAGCGCAGCACGAACAGCGTCGCCACCGCGGAGATGATCGGAAACCAGCCGACGAAGCCCTGCATCGCGGTCATCAGCGACCACAATGCGATCGCGCCGGCATAGATGCGCTTGGTGCCGAACCGGTCGAGCAGCGCGCCGCCGGGGATCTGCGCGAGCACATAGGCCCAGGCGAAGGCGGAGAGGATGAAGCCGGTCTGCACCGGCGACAGGCCCAGTTCGCCCGACGCCTGCGTGCCGGCGATCGAGAAGGTCGCGCGGTCGGCATAGTTGATCGAGGTGATGAGGAAGATCAGCGCGATGATCCGGTAGCGCACCCGCGTCGGGCGTTGCCCGGTCGCGGGGCTGGCGTCGGCCTTGATGGCGGCGGCGGTCATCGGGCACTCTCCTGTGCGGTGCATGCTCCCGTCTTGTCGCGGGTCGGGCCGACGCTAGCGAGGGCGGGGGGCAGGGTCCAAGTCGAAAAGCGGGATGATCGAGCCAGTTCGTGGCTGGATGTCCGCCCACCGGCCCCGTTCCCCCGTCAGTTCCGCGCAGGCGGGAATCCAGACTGGCTGGTGGTCGGGGTCTATCCGATGGCAGCGTTTCCGGATCCCCGCCTGCACGCGGATGACGAAGGGGGTAAGGCGATGGTCCGCCACCCATGCACGACCCGCAACGATCCATGCCGTTTTCAGGTTGGCTTTGCGCGTGCCCGCGGCGCTACCCCAGCCTGACAGAACCGACCCCGGATACGGCAAGGTCGGACATATTAGTGAGGGGATCGATGATGGGCATGTCCGGCATCCGTGGACTGAAGATCGCGCTGGGGCTGACCACGGCGGCGATCGGCCTCTCCGTGGCACCCGCCTTCGCGCAGAAGGCGCCCGAGACGAATGCGGAAAAGGCCGCCCGCGCGCCGGGCAACCAGCAGGACACCGACGCACCGCCGGCCTCGCCCGCGGTCGCGCCCGTGGCCCAGGTCGCCGACGCGCCGCAGCTCGACGACGGCGCGCAGGACATCGTCGTCACCGGTTTCCGCGAGAGCCTGAGCAGCGCGATCAACATCAAGCGCAACCAGACCGCGACCGTCGACGTCATCAAGGCGGAGGACATCGCCGAATTCCCCGACCTCAACCTCGCCGAATCGCTGCAGCGCATTCCCGGCGTCGCGATCAGCCGGGTGAACGGCGAGGGCCGCAACATCTCGGTCCGCGGCCTCGGCCCCGATTACACCCGCGTCCGCATCAACGGCATGGAGGCGATCGGCACCACCGGCGGCACCGACAATTCGGGCGGCGTCAACCGCGGCCGCGGCTTCGACTTCAACATCTTCTCCTCCGACCTGTTCAACAGCCTCGCCGTCCGCAAGACCGCGACGGCGGACGTCGAGGAAGGCTCGCTCGGCGCGACCGTCGACCTCCAGACCTCGCGCCCGTTCGACTACAAAAAGCCGACCGCGGTGATCTCCGCGCAGGCGAGCTACAACGACCTGCGGCGCAAGGCGACGCCGCGCTTCTCGGGCCTCGTCACCACCTCGACGCCCGACGGCCGGTTCGGCGTGCTGATGTCGGTCGCGTACGAGGAGCGCAAGCTGCGCGAGGAGGGCGCCAATATCACGCGCTGGACCTATGGCGGGTTCAACGGCGGCTTCAACGCCGCCTCGACGCTGGCGGGCTATACGCTCGGCCAGATCAACTACGGATCGACGGCGGCGCAGACCGATTACGCCGGGCAGGCGCTGTTCCATCCGCGCATCCCCGGCCTCGTCACCTATGAGATCGACCAGAAGCGGCTCGGTGCGGCGGGATCGGTGCAGTTCCAGCCGACCGATGCGACGCTGATCTCGCTCGACGGCCTCTATTCGCGCCTCGACGGCAGCCGCGCCGAATCGCAGATCCAGGCGATCAGCTTCAGCCGTTCGGGCACTGGCAAGCCGCAGACGATCATCCGGTCGGGCGTGGTCGATGCGAACCGCAACATCATCAGCGGCACGTTCGACAATGTCGATGTCCGCTCGCAGAGCCGCTACGATATCCTGCGCACCGATTTCTACCAGGGCACCGCCAACCTCGAACAGAAGTTCGGCGATGCGGTGAAGTTCGTCGGCACCGTCGGCTATGCCAAGTCCGAATTCACCAACCCGACGCAGACCACGGTGACGATCGACGCGGTCAATTCGAACAACTTCTACTACGACTTCTCCACCCGCTTCCCGACGATCCGCCCCGGGTTCGACGTCACCAGCGCGGCGAGCTACACCTTCACCAACGGCAACAGCGAGGTCCGCGTCCGGCCGCAGACGGTCGACAACAGCTTCAAGACCGCCAAGGGCTATCTGGAATGGACCGCCAGCCCGGTCATCAAGCTGAAGGCGGGCCTCGACTGGCGGGAGTTCCAATATTCCTCGACCGAAGGCCGCCGCAACGCGGGCGAGACGGTGGTGCAGACGCTGACCCCGGCGCAGCTCGCCGCCGCGACGACGCTGCACACCGATTTCGGCCGCGGCATCGACCTGCCCAGCGGCACGCCGACGTCGTGGCTGGTGCCGGACATCAACAAGTTCGCCGAGCTGTACGGCATCTACACCAACCCGCTCTACGCGGTCGGGCGGCTCGACAATGCGACCGCGCGCGGATCGTACATCACGGTGCGCGAGCGCGACACCGGCGCCTGGGGCATGACCGAATTCAACCTCGCCGATGCGGGGGTGCCGCTGCGCGGCGATGCCGGCCTGCGCTACGTCCACACCAACCAGCTCTCGACCGGCTATGCGGGGCAGGGGACGTCGGTGAACCTCGTCACCGCCGAGCGCAGCTACAATCGCTGGCTGCCGTCCGCCAACCTCGTCTTCGACATCACCGACACGCTGCTGATCCGCGCCGGTGCGGCGAAAACGCTGGCGCGTGCCGGCATCGCCTCGCTGACGCCGGGCGGCAACCTCAACATCTCGGGCAGCAACCGCGGCTTCAGCTCGGGCAATCCGGATCTGAAGCCGACCGAATCGACCAATATCGACGCCAGCCTCGAATGGTATCCGACCAAGGGCGCGGTCTATGCGATCTCGGGCTTCCAGAAGGATATCGGTACCTTCGTCCAGTCGCTCAGCGTCAACGTGCCGTTCGCCGACCTCGGCCTGCCGGCATCGCTGCTGACCGGCAGCGCGGCGTCCCCGAACGACATCTTCACGGTGACGCAGCCGGTCAATTCGAGCGGCGGCAAGCTGCGCGGGTTCGAGGTGAACGTGCAGCAGCCGCTCACCTTCCTGCCGGGCTTCCTGCGCGATTTCGGCGTGCTGGCGAACTATACGTTCGTGAAGTCGGACATCAAATATCTGCTGTCGGCGACCAGCACCGCGACCGTGACGCAGCCGCTGGTCGGCCTGTCGCGTCACGCCGCCAATGCGACGGTCTATTACGAGACCAAGCGCTTCTCGATCCGCGGCTCGATCGCCTATCGCGACAAATATCTGACCGCGGTGCCGGGCACCGAGGGCAACAGCTACAACGGCACCAATTCGACCACCAACGTCGATGCGCAGGTCAGCTACAACATCACCGACGCGCTGAAGCTCAGCCTCGAGATGATCAACCTCACCGACCAGTTCAACGACCAGTATGTCGATGCCAGCAACCGCCTGAACGTCCTCACGCACAGCGGCCGGCAGTTCATCTTCGGCGCGCGCTACGCTTTCTGACGAGCGCGCGGGGCGCGGTCAGTCCTGACGGACGCCGCGTCCCGCGACGGTTTCATACGCCGACAGTTCGTCGCCGATCGCGACCTTCGCCGCCAGATCGTCGGCGCGCGCCTGATCCTTCGCCGCTGCCTTCGCATCGTCGGGATGGCCGTCCGGATCGGCGGCGCCGACATTGGGGCTGGCGGGGACGTAGAGGATGCGGTCGTCGGTCTTCGGGTCGGGCATGATGGTATCTCCTTCTCGGCCAACCAACGCGTCGGCAACGCGCCGGTGCCGCGGCGCGGGGGAGTCCGTCCGACCTACGGCTCGGCACGGCGCCATCGCCGCCCCGATCAGCAGCAGCGCGGGGTCGCGATCGCCGATCGTCCGCACCAGGAACGACAAGGCATCCAGCCTTCCGTGGATCAGGCGCTCGTCGGGCAGCGAGACGTTGACCGCGACCAGCACCGGCGTGTCGGGCGACAGGCCGGCGTCCATCAGGTTGCGCGCGACCTCCGCCGCGGCGGCGCGGCCCATATAGACGCCGAGCGTTGATCCGGTCCGCGCCAGCATCGGCCAGTCGAGATCGAGCGGTTCGCCAGCGCGGGCATGCGCGGTGACGAGGGTCAGCGAGCGGGCCTGACCGCGCAGCGTCAGCGACAGCGTGGCGGAGGCCGCGGCGGCGCTGGCGGCGGTGATGCCGGGGCAGATGCGGACGGGGATGCCGTGCGCCGCGCAGGCCGCGATCTCCTCGGTCGACCGGCCGAAGACGGACGGGTCGCCGCCCTTCAGCCGGACGACGCGCTGCCCCGCCAGCGCCGCGGCGACGATCATGTCGTCGATCGTCCCCTGGTCCTTCGAATGGCGGCCGGAGCGTTTGCCGACGCTGATCCGCGCGATCCCGGCGGGGATCAGGTCGAGCACGCCGGGGCCGACCAGCGCGTCGTGGAAGACGATGTCGGCGGCGGCGATCAGCCGTTCGGCCTTGCGGGTCAGCAGCTCCGGGTCGCCGGGGCCGGCGCCGACCAGCCAGACGGTGCCGGGGGCGATGATGTCATGCGGCATGGCTGGAGCCTTCCTGGAGCAGCTTGGCGAGGGCGGGGCGGCAGGACCCGCAATTGGTCCCGGCCTTCAGCGCGGTGCCGATCGCGGCGACATCGGTCGGGCGCTGGTCGGCGATGCAGGTCAGGATGGTCTTGAGCCCGACGTCGAAACAGGCGCAGACGATCGGCCCGCGGTCGACCTGCACGCCCGGCGCGCGGCCGGCGAGCAACGTCGGGGCGGCCTGCGGCTCGGCGAGTTGCGCGACCAGCCAGTCGCGCGGCGGCAGCGTCCCGTCGCGGGTGACGAACAGTGCGGCGGCGAGGCGACCGTCGCGCAGGATCGCGATGCGGCGGGTGCCGCGCGCGGCGTCGATCGTCTCCAGCCGCTCGCCCGCGGGCAGCAGCGCGTCGAGCGCGGCGGGGTCGCCGTCGCCGGCAAGGTCCCAGGCGGTGCCGCACGGCACCGCGACGCGCGTCGCCCACAGGCAGTCGGGGCGGGCGGCAAGTTCGCCTGCGACGATGACGAACCCGCGCCACGCGCTTGCGACCGGGGCGATGCGCGCCGGCGTCGCCTTGAAACCGGGCTGCCCCGAGATCGGGTCGGCGAGCGGGCGCGGCAGCAGGCCGGTGCGCCCGCCGGTGGCATTGCGATCGGTCCAGTGGATCGGGGCGAACAGCTCGCCGACGCGCTGGCTGGTCGCGACGCGCACCCGGAACAGGCTGTCGCCCTGCGGCGTGGCGACCCGGGCGAGGCCGCCGTCGGTCAGCGCCAGCGCGGCGGCATCGTCGGGGTGAACCTCGACCAGAGGCTCCTCGCGATGGCGCGCGAGCTTCGGCGACAGGCCGGTGCGGGTCATGCTGTGCCACTGGTCGCGATAGCGCCCGGTGTTGAGCGTCATCGGCCAGTCGGCAAGCGGTGGGGCGAGCGGTTTCTGCGCAACCGGCACCAGCCGCGCGCGCCCGTCCGGCGTCGGGAAGCGCCCGTCGGCGAACGGCGTGCCGCCCCAGCGAAACGGTGCCATCGCGTCATAGGCGGCATTGCCCAGCGCGGCATGGCCGGGGAGGGCGAACAGGCGTTCGCCGTGATTCTCATAGGCCGACAGGCGGCAATGCTCGCGCCAGATCTCCGCGGGGCGATCATAGGCGAAGGCGGTCTTCCACCCCATCCGCCGCGCGACCTGCGTGACGATCCACCAGTCGGGCTTCGCCTCGCCGGGCAGCGGCAGGAAGGCGCGCTGGCGGCTGATCGTGCGGTCGGAATTGGTGACGGTGCCGTCCTTCTCGCCCCAAGCGGCGGCGGGCAGGCGGACATGGGCGTGGACGCTGGTATCGGTCTGCGCGATCACGTCGCTGACCACGACGAACGGACAGGCGGCAAGCGCCTCGCGCACCCGGCCGGCATCTGGCATCGACACGGCGGGGTTGGTCGCCATCACCCACAGCGCCTTGATCCGACCGTGGCCGAGCTCGCGGAACAGGTCGACCGCCTTCAGCCCGGGTTTGGCGGCCACGTCCGGCGCGGCCCAGAAGCGGGCGACGCGGGCGACGTTGTCGGGCGCGAAGTCCATATGCGCGGCCAGCGTCGAAGCGAGGCCCCCGACCTCGCGGCCGCCCATCGCATTGGGCTGGCCGGTGATCGAGAAGGGCGCCGCGCCGGGCTTGCCGATGCGTCCCGTCGCGAGGTGCAGGTTGACGATCGCATTGACCTGATCCGTCCCGGCGAGCGACTGGTTCACGCCCTGGCTGAACAGCGTCACGGTGCGCGGGGTGGCGGCGAACAGGTCGAAGAAGCGCCTGAGGTCGTCCGGCGGCACGTCGCAGGCGCGCGCGGTCGACCACAGGTCGCTGCCCTCTCCGAACGCATCCCAGAAGCGGTCCGGCACGGCGACGTGGCGCGCCAGATAGGCATCGTCGACCACGCCCGCCGCGCGGCACCAGGCGAGCAGCCCGTGCATCAAAGCGACGTCGCTGCCGGGGCGGATGGCGAGGTGCAGGTCGGCCTCGTCCGCCGTCTCGGTGCGGCGCGGATCGATGACCACCAGCTTCGTACCGCGGGCGGCGCGCGCGGCCTGGATGCGCTGATAGACGATCGGGTGGCACCAGGCGGTGTTGCTGCCGACCAGCACGATCAGGTCGGCGGCGTCGAGGTCGTCGTAGCTGGCCGGGACGATATCCTCGCCGAAGGCACGGGTGTGCCCCGCGACCGCGCTCGACATGCACAGGCGCGAATTGGTGTCGATGTTGGCGGAGCCGATGAAGCCCTTCATGAGCTTGTTGGCGACGTAATAATCCTCGGTGAGCAGCTGGCCGGACACGTAGAAGGCGACGCTGTTGGGGCCATGCCTGGCGATCGTGTCGCGGAACTTGCGGGCGACGAGGTCCAGCGCCTTGTCCCAAGACGCGCGGCGCTGGCCGATCATGGGGGTGAGCAGGCGACCGTCGAGGCCGATCGTCTCGCCGAGGTGCGTGCCCTTGGAACAGAGCCGGCCGGCGTTGGCGGGGTGGTCCGGGTCGCCGGCGATGGTGGCGGTGCGCTCGCCGGTCGGGGTGGCGAGGACGCCGCAGCCGACGCCGCAATAGGCGCAGGTGGTGCGGACCGCGCTCAAAGCCCTTCCCCTTCAGGGGAGGGGTTGGGGGTGGGGCGGTGTCTCACCGAGAGCATCGCTCGCGGACAGGCCCCACCCCAACCCCTCCCCTGAAGGGGAGGGGCTTTTACGCCGCGCCTCACGCCGCCGCCTTCAGCACGCTGGTGCGGCAGATCAGCACGCGCCCCGCCGATACCTTCACCGGCACGACGGGCGTGCAGCCCTTGTCCTCGCCCAGCGCCTCGCCCGTCGTCAGCGATATCCGCCAGTTGTGCAGCGGACAGGCGACCGCCCCGCCGTGCACGATGCCCTGCGACAGCCGCCCGTGCTTGTGCGGACAGCGGTCGAGCAGCGCAAAGACCTTGCCGTCGCCGGTGCGGAACACCGCGATGTCGTCGCCGCCGGTGACCTGTACCGTGCGGCTGCCTCGGACGGGAATCTCGTCGACCCAGCCGATGTCGAGCCATTCGCCGATCATGCCATTTCCCTCCATGATTCGACTGGCGCGCTGTCCAGAGGTGTGAAGACCGCCATCGGCGCATGCTGTTCGCGCGCGTCGCCAGCGGCGCGGGCGGCCCAGGGGTCGTCCTGCATGAAGGTCTGCGAATAACGGAAGCGCGCGGCCAGCGCGTCGCGGCCCTCCGCGTCGTCGGCGATCCGTTGGCGGATATAGTCGACGCCGATCCGCTCGATCCACGGCGCGGTGCGCTCCAGATAGCGCGCTTCCTCGCGGTACAATTGGATGAAGGCGGCGCAATAGTGCATCGCCTCCTCCTCGGTGGCGACCTTGCACAGGAAGTCGGTGGCGCGGACCTTGATCCCGCCATTGCCGCCGACGTGCAGTTCGTAGCCGCTGTCGACGCAGACCACGCCGAAGTCCTTGATCGTCGCCTCGGCGCAGTTGCGCGGGCAGCCGCTGACCGCGATCTTGAACTTGTGCGGCATCCAGCTGCCCCAGGTCATCCGCTCGACCTTGACGCCGAGGCCGGTCGAATCCTGCGTGCCGAAGCGGCACCATTCGGATCCGACGCAGGTCTTCACCGTGCGCAGCGACTTGCCATAGGCATGGCCGCTGACCATCCCGGCGGCGTTGAGATCCGCCCAGACCGCGGGCAGATCCTCCTTTTTGATCCCGAAGATGTCGAGCCGCTGGCCGCCGGTCACCTTCACCATCGGCGCGTCGAATTTCTCGACGACGTCGGCGATCGCGCGCAATTCCTTGGGGGACGTCAGGCCGCCCCACATCCGCGGCACGACCGAATAGGTGCCGTCCTTCTGGATGTTGGCGTGGAGGCGCTCGTTGACGAAGCGGCTCTGCTGATCGTCCTTGTACTCGCCTGGCAGCGCGCAGAGCAGATAGTAATTGAGCGCCGGCCGGCACGACGAACAGCCGTCGGGCGTGCTCCACGTCAGCTTCTGCATCACCTCCGGGATCGATCGCATGCCCTGCGCGACGATCTCGCGCCGGACGTCGTCGTGGCCGAAGCTGGTGCATTTGCACATCGTCCGGACGGTGCGCTCGCCCGAATAATCGTCGCCCAGCGTCACCGCGAGCAGCGTCTCGACCAGTCCGGTGCAGGACCCGCACGAGGCGGACGCCTTGCAGGTCGCGCGCACCGCATCCAGCGTCGCGTTGCCGGCGCCGATGCAGGCGACGACCTTGCCCTTGGTGACGCCGTTGCAGCCGCAGATCTCCGCATCGTCGGAGAGCGCCGCAACGGCCGCTTTAGGGTCCGCCTGCCCCCCTCCCGAGGCGAAGGCCTGGCCGAAGATCAGCATGTCGCGGATCGCGGAGACGTCCTCCGCGCGCTTGAGCAGGTCGAAATACCAGCCGCCGTCCGCGGTATCGCCGTACAGCACCGCACCGACGACGCGGTCGCCCTTGACGACGACGCGCTTGTAGACGCCGCGGCTGGCGTCGCGCAGCACGATGTCCTCCGCCCCGTCGCCGCCCGAGAAATCGCCCGCCGAGAAGACGTCGAGCCCGGCGACCTTCAGCTTGGTCGAGGTGACCGAGCCGCGATAGCCGGTGTGGCGTTCGGTCAGCCCGTCGGCGAGCGCGCGGCACATGTCCCACAGCGGCGCGACCAGCCCATAGACGTTGCCGTCATGCTCGACGCATTCGCCGACCGCGAGGATCGACGGATCGGAGGTGACCATATGATCGTCGACCTGGATCCCGCGACCGACCGCGAGCCCCGCGTCGCGCGCCAGCGCTACCGACGGGCGGATGCCGACCGCCATCACGACGAGGCTCGCGGGGATGACGGTGCCGTCCTTCAGCGCGACGCCCTCGACCTGCGTGTCGCCGAGAATCGCGGCGGTATGCGCCTCGGTCAGGATCGTCTGCCCGCGCGCCTCCAGCGCCGACTTGAGCAGCCATCCCGCCGCCTCGTCCAGCTGCCGCTCCATCAGCGTCGGCATCAGGTGGATGACGGTGACCTTCATGCCACGCAGGCTCAGGCCGTGCGCCGCCTCGAGGCCGAGCAGCCCGCCGCCGATCACCACCGCATCGCCGCCGCGTCCCGCCGCGGCGAGCATATGGTCGACGTCCGCCATGTCGCGGAAGCTGATGACGCCGGGCAGGTCCTTGCCCGGCACCGGGATGATGAACGGATCGGACCCGGTCGCGATCAGCAGTTTGTCGTAGGACACGCTGCGTCCCGATCGCGCCGTCACCGTCTTCGCCGCGCGGTCGATTCCCTGCACCGGATCGCCGGCGATCAGCTCGATCGCGTTCGCGGCATACCAGGCGGCGTCGTTGATGACGATCTCGTCGAACGTCTTCTCGCCCGCCAGCACCGGCGACAGCATGATCCGGTTGTAGTTCACGTGCGGTTCGGCGCCGAAGATCGTCACGCGATAGCGGTGGGGATCGCGGGCGATCAGTTCCTCGACGGCGCGGCAACCGGCCATGCCGTTGCCCACCACGACCAGATGTTCACGCGTGTCTGTCATATCGTCCAGTCCAGTTGGAGCCAGAGTTTGCGGGTGTTCGTGGCGAAGCGGTCCGCGTCGTAATCGGCGTAGCGGACGCTGGCGGTGGTGCGGCCGAGCTTCGCCTGCGCGAGCAGGTCGATCTCGTTGCCGTAATGGCGGACCAGCCGGTCGCTCTCGAACCGGTGGTAGACCGCCTGCAGCGACACGTTGCGCAAGCTGCCGACCTGTTTCCAGCCCCAGCCGGCGCTGGCGTAGAGGTCGCGGATGCCGTCGGCCGGGGTGGTGGTGAACTTGTCCGCCCAGCCCTGGAACTTGAAGATCGCCGACAGCGGCGTCTGGAAGCTGGTCAGCGCCGTGCCCCGGTCCGCGCCGAGCACCTCGTAGCCCGCACCCAGCTTCGGCCCGGCCCCGGAGCCGGCCCCGGGTCCGGCAAAGTCCAGGCCGACGTCCGCCAGCCAGTAATCGGCCTTATAGTCGTTGGGGTTGCGGTGGTAATCCGACTGGCGGGCGTGGCTCGCCTGCCAGCTCAGCGTCGTCCTGCCGAGCTTGCGCGATCCCGCCAGCCGCACGCCATAGCTCTGGCTCGACAGGCGAAACCCCTGCACCGGCGCCTCGTCCTGGTCGACCAGATAGGCGAAGCCGGTCAGCGTGCCGACCGGCGAAGCCCAGCCCAGCGTCGCGAAGATATTGTCGCCGCCCACCGCCTGCGGCCGCGCGCCGGCCCCGTCGATGCCCCAGATCGTCCGCAGGCTCCAGGCATAGGTGACGTCGGCCTTGATCCCCTTCACCGGCACGACCTCGGCGCGGACCGCATCGAAGGTCTGGCCGTTGTTGCGGATCGCCGCCGCGCCGACGAAGCGCTCGTCGTCGAGCTGGATGCGCTGGCGCCCGGCGGTGAGCGTCAGCGGCGCGGTGCGATATTGCAGCTGCGCGCGGTACAGGGCGATGCTCTGCGGATCGTTGATCGACGGGCGCTGCGCCGCGGAACCGTGCAGGCCGTCGTAATAGTCGCCGACGATGGCGAGGTTGCCCTGTGCCTCGGCGAGCGCCGACCATGGTCCTTCGCTCACCTGCACGCCGGCGCGGATGCGCGCGGTCACCGCGTCGGACCGGTCGGGCAGGCCGTCCTGCGCGACATGTTCGTGGCGCAGGCGGGCGTCGATCAGCGGCGTGATCGTCTGCGCCGTGGCGGGAACCGTGCCGGCGAGCGAGAGGAGGGGGAGAGCGAAGGAATAGCGCATATCAGATCCGGACCGTATCGGCGGCGCCCCAGCGCGCACGCCATCCGCGCTTCACTAGGGTCAGACCGGTCAAGGCGACCAGAGCGAGGGCGGCGAAGATCAGGAAGCCCGACGAAAAGCTGCCGGTCAGCTGCTTGGCGATGCCGAGCGAGGAGGCGAGGTAGAACCCGCCGATGCCGCCGGCGAAGCCGACCAGCCCGGTCATCACGCCGATCTCCGCAGCGAAGCGCTGCGGCACCAGCTGGAACACCGCGCCGTTGCCGGTGCCGAGCGCCAGCATGGCGAGGACGAACAGCGCCAGCGCCGCCTCGACGCTGCCCGCGATGCTGACCCCGGCGAGTGCCAGCGCGGCGACGACGAACACCGCGGTCAGCGCCTTGACCCCGCCGACCGCATCCGCCAGCGCACCGCCCATCGGCCGCACCAGCGATCCGGCGAAGACGCAGGCGGCGGTGCAATAGCCGGCCTGGATCGTGGTCAGCCCGAACCGGTCGGTGAAATAGATCGGCAGGCTGGCGGCGAGCCCGACGAAGCCGCCGAAGGTCACCGCGTAGAAGCCCATCAGCGACCAGGCGTCGCCAGACTTCAGCGGCGTCAGATATTGCGAGAGGCTCTTGGGCGCGGGGGCATCCGGCGCATCCTTCGCCATCAGCATATAGGCGACGAACACGAGGGTCAGCGGGATGCAGGCGAGGCCGAGCACCGCGTTCCAGCCGAACAGCTTGGCGAGTGCGGGCGCGAACAAGGCGGCGAGCACGGTGCCGGAATTGCCCATGCCGGCAAGCCCCATCGCCTTGCCCTGATGCTGCGGCGGATACCAGCGGCTGGCGAGCGGCAGCGCGATCGCGAAGCTGGCGCCGGCGAAGCCCAGCACGACGCCCAGCGCGAGCGTGCCGGCGAAGCTGTTCACCCCCAGCGTCCAGGCGGAGAACAGCCCGGCGATGACGATGATCTGGCTGATCGCGCCCGCCTTCTTGGGACCGATCCGGTCGACGAGCAGCCCGTTGACGACGCGCAGGATCGCCCCCGCCAGCGTCGGCGTCGCGACCATCAGCCCCTTTTCGGCCGGGGTGAGCGCCAGCGTCCGTGCGATGTCCGGCGCGAGCGGGCCGAGCAGCACCCACACCATGAAGGCGAGGTCGAAATACAGGAATGCCGCGATCAGCGTCGGCGTGTGGCCGCTCGCCCAGAAACCGGTCTTGTCGCTCGTTCGATCGTCTTGCCAGAGTGCCGTGGCCATATGCCGTCCCCCATCTGCGCTGGACAAAGAAAAAGCCGCCAGGACGTCGACCATCGCTGGTTGCATCCTGGCGGCTTCGTTGCCGTATAGGGGAGGGCGGTCGCCGACCCCTTGCCGTCGATCCCGCCCCCCGTTGGACAGTCCCGACGTCTATTTCGTGTCCGGCTTCATCGCCCGACGATGCGAAAAATGCCTGATTCGTACCGGCAGCGCAAGGGTATTTCGCGCGTGCAGCAAAAAGTGGTTCAGGCGCAGCATCCTAGCTCTTTTTGGTCATCCGGGGGAATTGTCGGGGAGGGCGGAGGAAGGAGCGGAGGCTATCCCGCCAACCCGTTCAGATAGGCCGGTATCTTGTCGGGATCGAAGGCGCGCCCGTCGAAGAAGCGGTCGCTGCCGAGGATCAGCCGCCCCTGCGTCGCGCCGACGCCGGTCGCCGAATCGATCGATCCTTCCATTTTCGAACTCGCCCCCGGCAGTGTCGCCGACGATCCGGCGAGCGCCGCGCGATAGAGATCGGGCCGGAACACGCCCTCCGCCGCCTTCGCTTCCTCGGGGGAAAAGGGCGTGCCGTCCCAGCGCGTCATCTGCGAATAGAGCCACGCCGCCTGGCTGCGCCACGGGAAGTTCGCCGCCTCGCGATACTGGAACATGAAATCGGGGATGTGCAGCGCCTCGGCATCCTGCGCCAGCCGCACCCGGTCGGTGATCGCGCGCAGCACCGTCGCGGCGGGGGCGGCGCAATATTCCGGTCGCGACAGGATCGCGGCACTGTCCTCCGCGGTATCGGGCGCGAGGAAATGCGCGGCGGCGCGGTGCAAGGCGCGCAGCAGCGCCGCAACCTCGTCGCCGCGCTCCGCCATCGTGTCGTTGCGCAGCGCCAGCACCTTCTCGACCCCGCGCCGCCAGATCTGCGCGGTGACCAAAGCAATGCGGCCGACGCCGCGATCGACCGCGATGCTGTTCCACGGTTCGCCGACGCAGATGCCGTCGACCTCGCCCGCCGCGAGCGCGTCCGCGGCGAAGGGCGGGCTGGTGACGACGATCTCGATATCGCGATCGGGCTGGATGCCGACCGCGGCCAGCCAGTAGCGCAGCATGTAATTGTGACTGGAATAGCGATGGACGACGCCGAAGCGCAGCGGCGTTCCCGCCGCGGCCCGCGCCGTCGCCACCGCGCGCAGCCGCGCGCCGAGCGCCACCGGATCGGCGAGCCCGTCGCCCAGCTCCACCGCCTGAGCCAGCGCGGTCGACAGCGTCACCGCATTGCCGTTCAGCCCGAGCACGAACGGCACGCTCAGCGGCACCGCCGGCCGGCCGCGGCCGAGCGTGGTCGCGATCGCCAGCGGGGCGATCAGATGCGCGGCATCGGTATGGCCGTAGAGCAGCCGGTCGCGCACCGTCGCCCAGGTCATGTCGCGGACCAGCTCGATGCCGACGCCTTCGGCCGCGGCAAAGCCCTGTTCGTGCGCCAGGATCGGCAGCGCGGCGTCGACCAGCGGCAGGAAGCCGATGCGGAACATCACAAATCTCCCATCAGCGCGTCGCTGGTGACGATCGCCTCGGCGATCTCGGCGATGCGCCGGTTCGATTGCATCGCGTGGCTGCGCAGCAGCGCATAGGCGGCGGGCTCGTCCAGCCCGCGCCGTTTCATCAGGATCGCCTTGGCCCGGTCGACCGCCTGCCGGTCGGCGAGCGCGTTCTTCGCCTCGGCCAGTTCGTTCTGGAGCCGCGCGAACGCCTGAAAGCGGCGCACCGCGAGGTCGAGCACCGGCTTGATCCGCTGCTTGGCGAGCCCGTCGACGATATAGGCGGACACGCCCGCATCGACCGCGGCGGCGGTGGATTCGGCATCGCTCTGGTCGACGAACATCGCGATCGGGCGGGCGAGCGCGCGGCTCATCGCGAAGAAATCCTCCAGCACGTCGCGACTGGGATTTTCGAGGTTGACCAGCACCACCTCGGGCCGTGCCGCCTCCAGCTGCGCGAGCAGCGGCCCGGCGGGATCGATCAGCGCGAGGTCGCCGAGCCCCGCCTCGCGCAGCCCTTCGGAGATGATCGCGGCACGCGTCGTGCTGGTGTCGATGATCGCGATCCGCATCGCGCCACTATGCTGCCCTGCGGCATAAAGCCAAGCGCGACGTGCGGCGGCGGGCGACATCCGCGGTTCATCGGCGCGCTCTATGGCCGGACAGGCCGGTTGCTTTCGCCGGGCACCTCCGGGACAAGGACGCGCATGAACACTTCCGGTGCGACGATGATGACGGTGACGCCCCAGCGACGCGCCGGGCGGCCGAGCCGCGAAGAGGCGCGCGCGATCGAGACGCTGATCCTCGATCGCACCATCGACGCGCTGCGCGACGCCCGTTACGCGACGCTGTCGATCGATGCGCTGGCGCAGGACATCGGCGTCACCAAACAGACGATCTATCGCCGCTTTCCCAGCAAGGACGCGCTGATCGACGCGGCGGTCCAGCACCGGATGGACGAACTCTACGCCTTCGCCCGCGATACCGCCGACGGTGCCGACGACCCGATCGCGGCGCTGCGCGCCTTCACCCGGCATATGTTCACCCTGCTGCTCAAACCCGAGAATATCGGATTGAACATCTTCATCACCCACGCGTCGCTCACCGACGCCGGCTTCGCGCTGCGGCAGCGGCACTGGCATGCGATGCTGATGGCGCCGATCACCGGCGCGATCGCGACGGCGCAGCAACAGGGGCTGCTCGCCGTGGGCGATCCAGGCTGCATGGCGCACATGCTGTTCGACCTGCTCTCCGGACCCGTCAACCGGTCGCGCATCGTGCTCGACCCGCAGGCCGCGCTCGACGGATTGTGCGAGGAGGGCGCGTTCGATTACCGGTTCCGCGCCTTCCTGACGCTGTACGGCGTGCCCTGCTAAGCGTTAGTGGTCGCCGGGTCCCGGTACGTCTTTAGCAACCAGTTCCAGCCGCTGCGGCACGGTGCCGAGGTCGACGCCCTCGCTCCGCATCCGGCGCAATAGCTCCAGCAGTACGTCGCTCTTCGCGGCTCCGGTGTTGCGGGGGCTGGAGACGTGACCATAGCAATTGAACAGGATGCGCCCGTCGGCGATGCCGTCGAGCTGGACGAGCGGCGCGGGCGCGTCGAGGATCGCGGGTTCGTTGGCGAACGTCTCCAGCACCAGCGCCTTCACCCGGTCGGCATTAGTGGCGATCGGCACGGAAAACTGGATCTGGATGCGGCCCAGCGGGCCGGCAAGCGTCTTGTTGAGCACCGATTTGGTGATGAGCTCCGAATTCGGCACGATCAGCGTCGAATGGTCGCCCAGCTCGATCTCGGTCGATCGCACGCTGATCCGCTTGACGTCGCCCTCGTCGGTGCCGACGCGGATGAGGTCGCCGATCTTGATCGGCCGTTCGGCGAGCAGGATCAGGCCGGACACGAAATTCTGCGTGATCGCCTGCAGGCCGAAGCCGATGCCGACCGACAAGGCCGACAGCAGCAGTGCGATCCGTTCCATGCCGATGCCGAGCGACGCCAGCGCCCATACCACCGCCAGCGCGATGGCGAGGTAGCGCGCCACCAGCCGGATCGAATTGCGCACCGATCCGTCGAGGTCGGTGCTCGGCAGATAGCGCTGGTCGAGCCAGCCGGTGAACTGCCGGACGAGGAACAGGCCGAGGGCGAGCACCGCGACGAAGCGCAGGATGGTGCCCGGCGAGATCGAGACGCCACCGACCTCGACACCGCGGGCGAGGCCGCCGACCCGGTCGAGGAACGACCCGAAGCCCGCGCCGAACGGATAGAGCAGCAGCCCGAGCGCGATGACGACGATCGCCAGTCGCAGCATCGCCGACAGCAATACGCCGAACTGGTCGATCGCGCTCGGGCCGACGCCCATGCCGTGGCGCAGCGTCTGCCCGATCCGGCTGTCGCGCTGGAACAGGCTGGTCGCGACATCGTCGACCACGACCATCAGCAGATAGGTGCAGACCGCCAGCAGCGTCGCCCAGACGACGAACTGCGCGACGGTGATGGCGAGGCCGACATAGCCGATCAGCAGCGCCAAGCCGGCTCCCGCGACGACCAGCCACAAGGTCAGCGTAATCGCGCCGACACCGGCGCTGGTGGCGGCCTCCCGCTCGCTTTCGCCGTCCGCGGCCTCGGCGGCGCGCAGCCGCCCGACGATCAGCAGCGTCCCGCCGATCAGCAGCAGGTGGACGACGACTTCGGCGACTTCCAGTCCCAGCAAAGCGGTCGGGCTGGCGCCGATTGCGCTGTTGAAGGCGCCGAGCAGGATGACGACGAAGGTGAGGGCGGCGAACGCCCAGCCGACCGGCCGCAGCGCGGTCGCTGCGGCATCGGACAGGGGCACGACCCGCCATGACGGCTGGCTCGCCATCAGGAAGGCGGCGGCGACCGCGGCGGTGAAGCCGGCGAACCCGGCCGCGCCGACGAAGGCGTCGGCCAGCCCGCTCCACGACGGGGCGATCAGCGCCGACCAGCGCAGCCCCTGGACGAACAGAAAGGCGGCGGCGGTCGGCATCGCCGTGCCGATCAGCACCCGCCACAGCGCATTGGCCGATCGCCGCACCCGATGGCCCGGCGCGTCCGCGATCAGATACCGCTGCCCCATGCGCCGCAGCAGCTGCCGGACCGGCAGCAGCAGCGCGATCGCCAGCAACGCGCCGAGCAGCGCGCCCCAGGGCAGACCGCCGCGCAGGCCCGTCTCGACCTGCGTCCATTCGCGGCCCATGAAGGTCGTGATCCGGCGCGCATCGCGGGGCAGGGCGGCGAACAGCTCGCTCCAGAACCGCGGCGCGAGCGGGGAGGCGGAGCGGACCGCGATCCGTTCGCCGATCTCCGCAGCGTCGGTCTGATCGATCTCGGTGACCAGCTGCCCGGCCTCGACCGCGATCAGCTGGCCGCGCTTGACCTTCGAATCGAGTGAGTTGCGCGCGAGCGCCAGCGCGCGGCGTTCGTTGCGGATGTCGGCCGCCTCGACCACGCCGGCGACGGGCGGTCCGAGTCCCGCGATCCGGGCATCGACGAGCGCCAGTTGTCCGCGCAGCTGGTCCGCCGCCTCGCGCGCGTCGCCCTGCGCGGACAGCGCCTCGTCGCGCAGCTTGCCGCGGGCGGCGCGGTCGGTGCGCGTGTCGAGTGCGCGGTCGACCGCGTTCAGCGCGGTTTCGGCGGTGGTCAGTTGACCGGTGGCGGCATCGATCGGCGAGGGCTGCGCCGTCGCGGGCACCGCCAGCGCGAGCAGCAGCAGGACCCAGAGCCGCGCCACCGTCGCCATCGCCCGTCTGCCCACGCTCAGCCTCTTTCGTCCATGCCGCTCATGCGAAGCGCCTTGGTCGAAGATGCGGCGAAAGTCACGGCCGGCGCGCTGGCCGTGACTGTCACCGCCAGCCGGCGTCCATCCAGTAATTGTGCGCGGTGCACATGCGCGCATCGTCGGCGGCGAGGAACAGCACCAATGCGGCGACATCGGCCGGTTCGATCCGGCCGTCGAGGCATTGCGCCGCGACGATCTCCGCCTCGCCCTCCGGCGTGTACCATTTCTCCTGTCGCGGCGTCTTCACATTGCCCGGGATCACCGCGTTGACGCGGATATTGTCGCGGCCGAGGTCGCGCGCGAGGCTGCGCGTCAGCCCTTCGATCGCCGCCTTGGCAGTCTGGTAGAGGATCAGGTCCTCGAGCCCGAGATGCCAGCTGATCGACCCGAAATTGACGATCGACCCGCCACCTGCGGCCTTCATCGCCGGGATCACCGCCTGCGCGGCGAAGAACTGGTGGCGCAGGTTGACGTTCATCCGCTCGTCCCAATAGGCCGGGGTGACATCGGCGATGGCGTGGCGATCGTCGTTGGCGGCATTGTTGACGAGCACGTCGACGCCGCCCAGCGCCGCCTGCAGGTCGGCGAACGTGGTGGCGAGCGCCGCGATATCGGTGAGGTCGAGCCGCCGGAAGAGCGGCACATGGTCGACGTCCGACAGGCGTTCGATCAGCGCGCGGCTGTCCGCTTCGGCGATATCGACGAAGCCGACCTTCGCGCCCTGCCGGGCGAAGGCCTCGACCAGTCCGGCACCGATCCCCGATCCGCCGCCGGTGACGATGACGCGCTTGCCGCGCAACGAAGGGTAGTGCGCGCGCCAGCCATCGGCGGCGGTCGTGTCGGTCACGTTCGTCTCCATCGTCGTCATGCCCGGAGCAATCCGCGGCCGGCGAGGTTGCGGATCAATGCCGAGAGGCCGAAGCGCCATGCGGGCGCATCCTTCGAGGTCGTCACGATATTGACCAGTCGGCCCAGCTTCGGCGTCGCGATCGCGACGGTGTCGCCGACCTTGTGCGTGAAGCCCTGTCCGACGACGTCGCGATCCTGCGTCGGGGCGAACAGCGTGCCGAGGAACAGCACGAAGCCATCGGGATATTGATGCTCGCTCAGCGCCTGCCGCACGAGCTCTTCGGGATCGCGGCTGATCTGGTCCATCGCGCTGGCGCCGTCGAGCGTATAGCCGTCGGTGCCCTCGATCCGCAGCGTGATCTCGGCCCGCCGCACGTCGTCGATCGTGAAGCCGTCGTCGAACAGGCGGACGAACGCGCCGAGCGAACAGGATGCGTTATTGTCCTTCGCCTTGCCGAGCAGCAGCGCCGAGCGGCCCTCGAAATCGCGCAGGTTGACGTCGTTGCCCAATGTCGCCCCGATCGCGCGGCCGGCGGGGTCGACGAGCAGCACGACTTCGGGCTCGGGATTGTTCCACGTCGAATCGGAGCGGATGCCGACGTCCGCGCCCCAGCCGACCGTCGCCAGCACCGGTGCCTTGGTAAAGATCTCGGCGTCGGGGCCGATCGCGACCTCCAGATATTGCGACCACAAGGCTTCGTCGATCAGCGCCTGTTTCAGCGCGGCCGCTTCGGGCGATCCCGGCTTTACGGCGCGCATGCTGCCGCCGATCCGCCCCTCAAGCCGCGCCCGCACCGCGGCTGCCGCACCGGCGTCGCCGCGTGCGCGTTCCTCGATGACGCGCTCCATCGCCGATACGGCGAAGGTGACGCCGGCCGCCTTGACGCATTGCAGGTCGATCGGGCTGAGCAACCGCGTCTCGCCATCGACGCTCAGGCCGATCGCATCCAGCGCGCCGATCGCTTCGCCCGCTGCAGGATCGAACGCCGCTTCAGCCACCAGCTCGGCGACCGTCGGCGCGACGCGGCTCATGTCATGGGCGATGCCGCCGACGATCAGGACCGGGCAGGGGCCCTCGCCGCGATCGATGCGGCCGATCCACCGCCCCGCGCGCCAGTCGCTGCCGAGCGCGTCGGCGGGATCGAAGGGTATCGGCATGGTCAGTATCTCCATGGAAGGGGCGGATCAGCGATGGCCGGCATGCGCCGTGAGCGGGCGCCCCGGTGTGGCGTCGGCCCCGGCGTCCTCCGGCAGGCGATCGTCATGCGGCCTGTCATCCCCTGCTACGCCAGAACCTGCGTCCTGTTAGCGATACCATTGATCCCGGCGACGATCGCTGTCAATGTGACCGCCGATCGTGTATCGAGCATGCCAGGGCAACGTGGATCGCCACGGGTTGCCAATTGCCGGGTGCGCTGTTAGGGGCGGCGTTCACACGGCGCGGACCTATTGTCTGCGGCCGCTTTAGCTATTGACCGGAGTGATTGGGTTTTATGCAGATCGTCGTCCGCGACAACAATGTCGACCAGGCTCTTCGCGCGCTCAAGAAGAAGCTGCAGCGCGAGGGCGTGTATCGCGAGATGAAGCTGCGCCGTCACTATGAGAAGCCGTCGGAAAAGCGCGCGCGCGAGCGTGCCGCCGCGGTGCGTCGTGCCCGCAAGCTCGAGCGCAAGCGCGCCGAGCGCGATGGTGCGCGTTAAGTTCTTCTGATCGTTGCGAGGGTCGCGCCTGTATCAGGGCGGCCATCGCGACGTTTCGACACAACCAACCGGTGACGGTCGGCCCGGCACCACAACTCCAGGTGCCCCGATGTCGACCGTCACTGCCGTCCCGCTGCAGCCCGTCAAACGCAGCTATCTCGTCTATCTCTGGGTTGGCATCGTGCTCGCCTGCGTCGCAGCCTTTCTCCTGGCGCGGCAGGGGGACGATTTCCTGACCCGCAATGCGCGCGCCAGCGGCGTGATGACGACGCCTTCGGGCCTTCAGTACAAGGTGCTGCAGCCCGGCCAGCCCGGGGCGGCCAAGCCGACCGATACGGACGTCGCGCTCGTCAATTACGAGGGCAAGCTGCTCGACGGCACCACCTTCGACAAGTCGCAGCAGCCGACGCCGATGCCGGTCGCGGGGGTCGTTCCCGGCTTTTCCGAAGCGCTGAAGCTGATGCCCAAGGGCGCGAAGTATCGCGTCTGGATCAAGCCGTCGCTCGGCTACGGGGCCGAGACGAAGGGGCCGATCCCGGGCAATTCCACCTTGGTGTTCGATGTCGAGCTGATCGACTTCCTGCCTGAATCGGTCGTTCGCCAGATGCAGGCACAGGCGCAGCAGCAAGGTGCGATGGGCGGCATGCCCGGCGGCGCACTCCCGCCCGGTGCGCTTCCGCCGGGCGTTCCTGCCGGCCGCTAAGCATCTGAGATTATTCGCATTGAAAGCCGGCGCTGGGGACAGTGCCGGCTTTTTCGTGTGCGCGTCCTGCATGGTGAAGGGGCGGCTGCCGAAAGCTCGCGCCGCTGAGCATGGCGATCGTTCGACATTCGTCGGGAGCAGAGGGTGTTCGCGCCGAGGCGCGGAGGACGCGGAGTGGGACCGTCCGCGGCGGCGTCGCTCTGTGATGTTCATGTGTCGGTGGGAGGATCGCGAAGACTCTGGCGCAGCGTCTCCCTGCGTTCTCCGCGCCTCCGCGCGAACCATCCCTTTTGTTTGCCCGGAGGCGGACGTGGCCACGCGAAAGCGGACCCGGTCGATCGGACGGCGAGACGCGGCAACCCATCTGCGCCGGACAAAAAAATAGCGGCCCGAAGGCCGCTATTTCCTAGCCGAAGCTATCGGTCAGCTTAGTTGCTGTCCGCGTCGTCGTCGCTGTCGGCGACAACAACGATACCGGCGACAACGGCAGCAGCCGCGACCAGTGCGATGATGATGCCGCCACCGGCGAGCTCGTTCTTCTTCGACGACGCCGAACCGGTACGGACCGACTTCGACACCGACAGGCTGGCAGCCGGGTTTGCCGGAGCGGCAACCGCCGGAGCAACGGTCATCGTCGCGGCAGCAGCAGCTGCGAGATACTTCCCAAGACGCATAATGAACTCCCTCTTGTGCTCGTCACCGGTCGCCTTGCCAGAACTAGGTCAGCAGGACAACCGCTTATCGGCCGCGAACCCCGAATGATCCGCAACCGTTGCGGCGATGCAACATGGCACCGCCACGGGTCGGCATAGCATGACGGGTATCGCTGTGAAGCCCCAATCATGCCGACATCGCTTCACGCGAACGCGAAATTCAACCGGCTCGTATCGTCCATCGCGAAGTGCCTTCGAGGCCCAGCGCAGTCAAACGCCCGGTTTCATAGGCGCCCGTATCTACGCCGATGCGATGTGGCTGTACGTCCAAGTCTTCGCTGATCGTATGTCCATGAACGACCATCTTTTCAAAGGGGCGTTCATGATTCAAAAACGGATTACGTATCCATCGCAGATCCGCGCTGCGCTGGCTCGACAGGTCGGTGCCGGGCCGGATGCCCGCATGCACGAAGACATAATCGCCGATGACGATCAGATCCTCGAAACGCGTCAGAAACTCCTGATGCGCGATCGGGATCCGCTGACCCATGGCGGCGTGCAATTCCTCGTAATCCATGGGGTCATAGTCGGCCGCGTCGATGCCGTAGCTCATGATCGTCTCGCGTCCGCCGATGCGGCAGAACATGCGCAGCGCCTTGGGTTCGCCCTTGAGCGATTCGAGGAACACCTCCTCGTGATTGCCGAGCAGGAAACGGGTATCGGCGCGCGTTTCGGCCAGCAGGCGCAGCCGCTCGATCACGGCGGCAGAGGCGGGGCCGCGGTCGACGAGGTCGCCGAGGAAGATCAGCGTCGTCCGCGCCGGCCCGCGCGCCGCATCGTCGTCGGCGATCAGCGCCAGCAATTGCCCGAGCAGATCGTCGCAGCCGTGGACATCGCCGACCGCATAGACGCGTTCGCCGTCGGGTATGGCGGGAGCGGGGGATGCCGACGCGCGGCGCGCGCCCAGCAGCTTTTTAAGCATGTCATCCTGTCGATCGAGGCGGAGCGTTCAGTTAGGCCCACCGGGCATAGGCTGCAACACCCTGAACGGCACGTGAAAGCGTCAGCTCGCCAGACGAAGCGCCGCCGGCGCGGCGGCGGTGGCGGGCTGGTCCGGCCAGATGCCGCGTGTATCGAGCACGGCCTTGTCGCGCCGCTCCTCGACCGGCACCGAGCGGAAGACGTCGTGATCGACCAGCACGATCATGATCGGGCACGTCTCGATCGCGGTGTCGATGTCGATCAGCCGCGCGCCCGAGCCGTCGAAGGCGGCCGGCAGCGTATCGGCATAGGGCTCGACGATCCGCACGCGGTCGCCGAACCGCATCGCCAGCCGCTCCGCCACCTTGAGCGCGGGGCTCTCGCGGAAATCGTCGATATTGGCCTTGAAGGCGAGGCCGAGGCAGGCGACCGGCGCGCCGGGTCGCGCCTCGATCAGAGCGGCGGCCTGCGCGACGACATGGTCGGTCTTGCCGTCGTTGACGATCCGCGCGGTGCGGATGAGCGGCGTGTTGGCGGGATCGGCATGGACCAGGAACCACGGATCGACGGCGATGCAATGGCCGCCGACGCCGGGGCCGGGTTGCAGGATGTTGACGCGCGGATGGCGGTTGGCGAGGCGGATCACCTCCCACACGTCGACGCCCATCGTATCCGCGATCAGGCTGAGTTCGTTGGCGAAGGCGATGTTGACGTCGCGGAAGGCGTTCTCGGTCAGCTTGGTCATCTCCGCCGCCCGGGCGGTGGTGGTGACGCAGGCGCCGCGGACGAAGCGGCGGTAGAAGGTCAGCGCCTTGCGCGCGCAGCGCGGGGTGATGCCGCCGATGACGCGGTCGTTGTCGATCAGCTCGACGAGGATGCGGCCGGGCAGCACGCGTTCGGGACAATAAGCGATCGCGATGTCCGCCGCCTCGCCGGTGCGGCCGGGGACGCGGAGGTCGGGGCGCAATTGCGCGAGCAGGTCGCGGACCTTCTCCGTCGTGCCGACCGGCGAGGTCGATTCGAGGATGATCGTGTCACCGGCCTTCAGGACCGCGGCGATGCCGGTGGCGGCCTGCAGGACATAGCCGATATTGGGCGCGTGATCGTCGGCGAAGGGCGTCGGCACCGCGATGACGAAGACGTCGGCGGGTTCGATCGTGGTCGAGGCGCGGAGCGACCCGCGCGCGACGACGCCCGAGACGAGGCCGTCGAGATCGACCTCCTCGATATGGACTTTGCCCGAATTGACGGTGTCGACCACCGATGCGGTGACGTCGACGCCGAGCACGCGCGCGCCGGTGCGGGCGATCACCGCCGCGGTCGGCAGGCCGATATAGCCGAGACCGAGGACGACGACCTTCAGTTCAGAGTCCGAAATCATCGGCGACGATCCTTGCGATCCGGTTGCTGGCCTGGCCGTCCCCGAACGGATTGTGGGCGCGGGCCATGGCGGAATAGGCCGCCTTGTCGTCCAGAAGCGTGAAGACTTCGGAAACGATGCGATCCTCGTCGGTGCCGATCAGCTTCGCGGTGCCGGCGACGACGCCCTCGGGGCGTTCGGTGGTATCGCGCATGACCAGAACGGGTTTGCCGAGCGCGGGCGCTTCCTCCTGGACGCCGCCCGAATCGGTCAGCGCGATATCGCACAGCGTCAACGCACGGATGAAATGCGGATAGTCGAGCGGCGCGATGCGCGCGACATTGGCGGCATCGCCCAGCACCGCATCCATCACCGCGCCGACGTTGGGATTGGGGTGCATCGGAAACAGGACCGCGACGTCGTCGCGCGCGGCGATGCGGGCGATGCTGCGGGCGATCGCCGCCATGCCGTCGCCGAAATTCTCGCGGCGATGGGTGGTGACGAGGACGATCCGTTTGCCCGCGAACCGCGCGGCAAGGTCGTCGAGCCCGGCGGCGAGCGCCGGTTCGGCGGTGATCCGTGCGCGCGTCCAGTGCAGCGCATCGATCACCGTATTGCCGGTGACATGGACGCCGGCGGTGACGTTCTCGCGCGCCAGCGCCGCCGCGGCGGTGTCGGTGGGCGCGAAATGGAGATCGGCGATCGGCGCGACGATGCGGCGGTTCACCTCCTCCGGCCAGGGATGGTAGATGTTGCCCGATCGCAGTCCGGCCTCGACATGCGCGACCGGGATCTTGCGGTAATAGCCGGCGAGCGCGCCGACCATCGCGGTCGCGGTATCGCCCTGGACGACGATCCGGTCGGGCGCGACGCGGTCGATCACCTCGCCCAGACCGGTGAGCAGGCGCGCGGTCAGCCGGTCGAGCGATTGGCCCGGCTCCATCAGGTCGAGGTCGATGTCCGGCGTCAGGCCCGCGATCGCCAGCACCTGGTCGAGCAGGCCGCGATGCTGCGCGGTGACGCAGGTGACGGTGTCGATGCCGCCCGCATCCTCCAGCGCGCGGATCACGGGAAACAGCTTGATCGCTTCCGGCCGCGTGCCGAAGACGATCAGAACTTTGGGGCGCGATGGCGATGTCATGCCCGGGGGCTTAATCTATTTGCCTTAATGTGAGACTAAGCACTGCAACTGCATGTTTGCTAGGGCGTGCGGCAGCCTCTACACGCCGACGGACTTACGAGAAGGGTGACAATGACGATCAAGCGGGTGCGCAAAGCGGTATTTCCGGTGGCCGGTCTCGGCACGCGATTTCTGCCGGCGACGAAGGCGATGCCGAAAGAAATGCTGACGGTCGTCGACAAGCCGTTGATCCAATATGCGGTCGAAGAGGCCCTGGAAGCGGGTATCGAACAGATCATCTTCGTGACCGGGCGCAACAAGCATGCGCTCGAGGATCATTTCGATATCTCCTACGAGCTCGAAGACACGATGCAGGCGCGCGGCAAGTCGCTCGACCCGCTGCAGGGGACGCGGATGAAGCCGGGCAGCCCGGTCTATATCCGCCAGCAGCAGCCGCTGGGTCTCGGCCATGCCGTGTGGTGCGCGCGCGAGATCGTCGGGGACGAACCGTTCGCCGTGCTGCTGCCCGACGAGCTGATGGTCGGCAAGCCGGGCTTCATCAAGCAGATGGTCGAGGCCTATGAGCGGGTCGGCGGCAATATCGTCGGTGCGCTGGAGGTGCCCGACAGCGAGACGGACAAATATGGCATCATCTCGCCGGGGGCGATCGACGGCCGGCTGACCGAGGTGAAGGCGCTGGTCGAGAAGCCTGCCAAAGGCAGCGCGCCGTCGAACCTGATGATCCCCGGCCGCTACATCCTGCAGCCCGAGGTGATGCGCATTCTCGAAGGGCAGGAGAAGGGCGCGGGCGGCGAGATCCAGCTGACCGACGCGATGGCGCAATTGATCGGGCAGCAGCCGTTCCACGGCTTCACCTTCGACGGACAGCGCTACGACTGCGGCGACAAGGCGGGGTATATCCAGGCCAATCTCGCGCTGGCGCTCGACCGTGCCGACATCGGACCGGCGGTGCGCGACTTTGCGACGACGCTGCTGAAATAAGGGCGATGCGCCGCCTTCCCCGATGGGGAGGCGGCGTCGCTTACGTTCGCGGCGCTTGGCCGCAGGTCCTGCAGCCCGGGTCCTTGGGCAGGCGCAGCGTCCGGAAACGCAGGCTTAGCGTGTCGGCGAGCAGCAATTTGCCCGCGCTGTCGTCGCCGAAGGGGTGGAGGGCGCGTAGCACCTCCAGCGCGGCGAGGCTGCCGATCGCGCCGGCCATCGGCCCCAATACGCCGTCCTCGGCACAGCTGACGCCGGCGCGATCGGGATCGTCGCCGACGAAACAGCGGTAGCAGGGCTTGTCCGCCTCCCAGCCGCGGAACACGCCGAGCTGACCGTCGAACTGGCCGATCGCGGCGGACACGAGCGGGATGCGCGCCGCATAAGTGGCGTCGGCGACGCACAGTCGCGTCGCGAAATTGTCGCAGCCATCGAGAATCGCATCCGTATCGGCGAGGATGTCGGCGACGTTGGTCGCGTCGATCCGGAGCGCGCGGGCCTGCGCGACGATGTGCGGATTGAGCCGCCGCGCCGCCGCTGCCGCCGCATCCGCCTTGCGCAGGCCGATGTCACCGGTGGCATAGATCGTCTGGCGTTGCAGGTTGGACAGGTCGACCGCGTCGTCGTCGACGATCGTCAGGCGTCCGATCCCGGCGGCGGCGAGATACTGGATGGCGGGCGAACCGATTCCGCCCGCGCCGATCACCACCACATGCGCGGCGCGGAACCGCTGCTGACCGGCGCCGCCGACCTCCTTGAGGACGATATGCCGGGCGTAGCGGGTGAGTTCGTCGTCGGAGAGCGTCACGCCGGCCAGGAGAAGGTCAGACTGGTGCGATACCAGGTGTCGGGATCGGTCGCCGCGGCGGCGATGTTGCCGCGCGCCAGGCTGGAGACGAGCCCGGCGGCATATTGCTCCACCGACGGACAGGCGATCGCGCGCGGGACGACGCGGCGCGGCTGCGCGCCCGGCCCGACCAGCACCGCTAGGTCGATCCTGAGCGTCCAGCCCTGCGCAGCCGCTATCGCCGCAGTGCAACGCCCCGCCTTGACCTCGGCACGGACGAAACCCGACAGGTTGGGGCTGTCGTCCGCGCTGCGCATCAGGGGCAGGGGGCGTAGCACGCTCCAATCCTGCGGCGGCATCGGCAAGGGCGATGCGCCGGCCAATTGGGCCGCCAGTACAAGCACGTCGATCATCGGCCGGTCGATCCGAACCCTCCGCTTCCGCGTGCGGTATCGTCGAGTCCGTCGACGATGGCCAGCGTGGCGCGTTGAACCGGGGCGGGGACAAGCTGGGCGATCCGCTCGCCCCGCGTGATCGCGAACGGCGCTTCACCCAGATTAATCAGGATCACTTTCACCTCGCCGCGATAGTCGGAATCGATCGTCCCCGGGGTGTTGAGACAGGTGATGCCGTGTTTGAGCGCAAGGCCGGAGCGCGGACGGACCTGCACCTCATACCCCTCGGGAATCGCGATGGCGAAACCGGTGGCGACCGCAGCCCGCGCGCCGGGCGCCAGCGTCAGCGCCTCGGCGGCGACGACGTCCATCCCGGCCGCGCCGGCAGTGGCATAGGCAGGGACGGGCAACCCCTCGCCATGCGGCAGGCGGCAGAGGCGGATGGCGATCGCGTCGGTCATGGTCCTGCCCTATCGTCGGTTTGGCGTATTTGTCGATCGATCATGCGCTACGGGTTATGAACGATCGCCAGCTTGTTGCCCGAGGGATCGCGTACATAGGCCGCATACCAGTCGGGACCATAATGGGGTCGCAGACCGGGGGCGCCATCGTCCTGCCCGCCATGCGCCATGGCCGCCCGATAGAAGGCGTCGACCTGATCGCGATTCGCCGCTGCGAAGCCGGTCATCGCGCCATTCCCGGCACGCGCCGGTTCCCCGTCGAACGGCTTGCAGACCCACAGGGTCATGCCTTTGCCTGTGCCATCGCGCGAATAGGCGCGCCACCCGGGGAAGGCGACATGCGACGACCAGTCGATCGTGGCGAGCACGGCATCGTAAAAGGCGTTGGAAACCTCGGAGTCGTTCGCGCCGACCGTCACATAATGATCCATGACACTATCCTCCCTGCGGCAGGATCTATCGCACTGAATGGAACATATCAAGAACTGATAAGCGCGTCCGCGATCCGTTGCGCCAGTCGCCTGGCGACCTCCTCCTTGGGCAGGCGTTCCCAATGTTCGACGCCGTTGGCGGTGGCGAGGTGGACGGTGTTGGCGTCGCCGCCGAAGACGTCGCCGGAGACGTCGTTGGCGACGATCCAGTCCGCGCCCTTGCGCAGCCGTTTGGCGGTGGCGTGTTCGACGACCCGCTCGGTTTCCGCGGCGAAGCCGACGACGAGGCGCGGGCGTCGGTCCGAGGCCGCCACGGTCGCGAGGATGTCGACATTCTCGGTCAGGGTAAGGGCGGGGGTGGCATCGCCCTTCTTGACCTTCTGCGGGGCGGCGTCGACGCGCCAGTCGGCGACCGCGGCGACCATTACCGCGGCATCGGCGGGCAAGGCGCGCGCGACGGCATCCGCCATGTCCTGCGCGGTGACGACGTCGACGCGCGTCACGCCGGCGGGGGTGGCGAGCGCCACCGGGCCGGCGACGAGGGTGACGCGCGCGCCGAGACCGGCGAGCGCGTCGGCGATGGCGAAGCCCTGCCGCCCCGACGAGCGGTTGGCGATATAGCGGACCGGATCGATCGGCTCGTGCGTCGGGCCGGCGGTGACGAGGACGTGGCGGCCGGCGAGCGGTCCCGCCGCTGGCGTCAGCATCGAGTCGATCTCCGCGGCGATGGCGGCGGGTTCGGGCAGGCGGCCTGGGCCATATTCGCCGCACGCCATCGCCCCCTCGTCGGGGTCGAGCACGGTGATGCCGTCGGCGCGCAGCTGCGCGACGTTGCGCTGTGTCGCGGGGTGGGCCCACATCCGCACGTTCATCGCCGGTGCGGCGAGCACCGGCGTGTCGGTAGCGAGCAGCAAAGTGGTGGCGAGGTCGTCGGCGATCCCCGCCGCCATCCGCGCCATCAGATCGGCGGTGGCGGGCGCGACGACGATCAGGTCGGCCTGGCGACTGAGCTGGATATGGCCCATCTCCGCCTCGTCCTTGAGGTCCCACAGCGTCGTATAGACCTTGTCCTCCGACAGCGCGGCAAGCGTCATCGGCGTGACGAAATGACTCGCGCCCTCGGTCAGGACGCAGCGGACCGCATGGCCGCGCTTGCGCAGCAGGCGGATCAGCTCGGCGGCCTTGTAGGCGGCGATACCGCCGCCGACGACCAGCAGGACACGCTTCATCTGACGATCCTCTTCACGGTGATCCGCCGTCGGTCCGACAGGCCGGCAAACAGGTCGCGCACGCCATCGGGCACGAACGCCAGTCCGACCAGCAGCAAAGGCGCCACCAGCAGGCCCCAATAGAAGGTGTCGAGCCGACCGAACAGGCTGAGCACAACGGCATAGGCGGCGAGCAGCAGGGCGACGCGCAGGCCGAGCGGATCGTGCCATGCCGCCCAGCCGAACAGCGCGAGGCCGACGAGCGGCGCGGCGAGCCACAGGGGCGCCAGCGCCAGTGCGGTCGAGACGGTCATCGTCCGCACGAAGAAGCCGAAGCCGAGCTGACCCGACCAGCCGGGCGAGGCGGGGTCGAGCGGGCGGACCACCGCTGCGACGGCATGCGCATGCGCCGCCAGCACGAGCGCGAGGATCGCGCCTGCGACCAGCCAGCCGGTCGCCTCGCGTCGCTGCCCGCCGAGCAGCGCGAGGATCGCCATCAGCGCGAGGTACAGCCCCGCCGTCTCGCGGATCAGCGCCGCGGCGAGCCCGAACGCGACCGACGGCAGCCATGCGGCGGGACGATAGACGGCGAGCGACAGCGCGACGAACAGCCCGGCCCAGATTTCGTGGAAGGCGATCAGGTCGCGCTGCACGAACGCCATCAGCCCGCCTGCGAGCAGCGCCATCGCGACGATCCGCGGCGGCGTGCGCGCGAAGACGGGGGCCAGCCGCACATACCAGGCGAGCGCCACCGCCGCAGCCAGCACGTAGAGCAGCAGGACGACGACACCATGCGGCACCGACGCCTGCACCCGGGCGAGCGTCGGCAGGCGGACGGTGACGAACGGCTTCAGCGGGTAATCGCCGCTGCGCATCGCGTCGGCGGCGACGGTATAATACGGGCCGCCGTGGCGGACGTTCTCGACGATCGTCTCGTAGAGCATCACATCGGCCTGATCGTCCGCCCGGTTGGCGGCATCGCCGCTCGCCGCGGGTGGCGCCGGGGTGGCGAACACCAGCAAGGTCGCGAGCAGCAGCACCGCCAGCGCCGCCAGCACGGCCCCGGCGTTGCGCGGCGACAGCCCGGCGAAGCGCGAAGGCCGGGTCAGCCACACCGGAGCGAGCGGCCGGCGCATCGGGCTAGTGGACTATCAGCCAGGTCGCCGCGACGCTGGCGACCGCGGTGACGACCGCGACCGCGGCATAACGCCAGCCGCCGCCGATCCGCACCACCTCGATCTCGCGCAGCGGCGGCGCGGGCGGTTCGCCGCCGGGGGCGGGATAGCGCGCCTCGATCCGGCGGAGCAGGTCGGGCAAAGCGGCGATGGTGCGCACGTCCCGGATCAGCCGGTCGGCGATCGCCGCCTCGGGGCCGAGTTCGGTCCTGATCCATTCGCGCACGAACGGCGCGGCCGCTTCCCACAGGTTGATGTCGGGATCGAGCCCGGTGGCGACGCCCTCGACCATCACCATCGTCTTCTGGAGCAGCAGCAGATGCGGCTGCGTCACCATGTCGAAATCGCGGGTGATCGAGAACAGGCCGTCGAGCATCATGCCGATCGACATGTCCTTGACCGGCAGGCCGCGCATCGGCTCGCCGACCGCACGCAGCGCGGTCGCGAATTCGGCGACATTGTGGTGGCTCGGGACATAGCCCGCCTCGAAATGGATTTCCGCGACGCGTTTGTAATTGCCGGTGATGAGGCCGTAGAGGATCTCGGCGAGCCATACGCGGGCGCGGCGGTCGATGCGGCCCATGATGCCGAAGTCGATCGCGGCGATCCTGTTGCCCGGCAGGGCGAACAGATTGCCCTGGTGCATGTCGGCGTGGAAGAATCCTTCCGCGATCGCCTGGCGCAGGAACGCCTGCACCAGGGTGTTGGCCAGCCGGGGCAGATCATACCCCTGCGCGACCAGCGCCGCGCGATCGGACAGCTTGATCCCGTCGACCCATTCCACGGTCAGCACGCGTGCGGTCGAGCGCTGCCAGTCGATCGCCGGGACCATGAAATCGGGCTCGGCGGTCATCGATTCGGCGAGTTCGGAGGCGGATGCCGCCTCGCGCCGGAAGTTGAGCTCGCGCGCGGTCCAGCGCTTGAAATTCTCGACCGTCAGGCGCGGGCGGAGGCGGCGCGCCTCGACGCTCATCCCCTCCAGCTGCGCCGCGGCCCATTCATAGGTGGCGATCGCGCGCGTGAAGTCCGCCTCGACACCGGGGCGCAGCACCTTGACCGCGACGGTGCGGCCGTCGGTGGTCACCGCGCGATGGACCTGCGCGATCGAGGCGGCGCCGACCGGCGTCTCCTCGATACTGGCGAACAGGTCCGACGGCGGCCGGCCGAAGCTCGCCTCCATCGCCGCGGCGATCACCGCATAGGGGACGGGCGGCAACTGGTCCTGCAGGCGCAGCAGGTCGTGCGTCGCCTCGTCGCCGACGAGGTCGGGACGGGTGGCGAGCGTCTGGCCGAGCTTGATCGCGGCCGGGCCGATCGCCTGGAAGGCGTCGGCATAGCGCGGCACCTTGGGCACGCGCGCGCCGAACCGGGCGATGCGCGCCAGCCGGCGGACGGGGGCGGGGGTGTTGGGATCGCGTTCGATCCCGCGCAGCGCGCCGTGGCGGGCGAGGATGCGACCCCATTTCAGCAGGCGCCAGACATGGACGACGGAAGCGGTCACCGGGAAAGCCCCTCCCCTGCAGGGGAGGGGCTGGGGGTGGGGCATGTCTCACCGAGCGCGACGCCTGTGTCCCCCACCCCAACCCCTTCCCTGAAGGGAAGGGGCTTGTTTGTACGCCTCATCAGATCTTCCAGCCCGAGTGGATCGCGACGAGGCCGCCGAGGATCGGTTCGGCCCTGGTCCGAACGAAGCCGGCGTCGGCGATCATGCCCTTGAAGGTCGGCATATCGGGGAAGCGGCGGATCGATTCGATCAGATAGCGATAGCTGTCGGCGTCCTGCGCCAGCATCTGCCCCAGCTTCGGCACCAGCTTGTGCGAATAGCTGTCGTAGACCTCCTTGAACCCCGGCCACGTCGTGGTCGAGAATTCGAGGCAATAGAAACGCCCGCCGCGGCGCAGGACGCGATGCGCCTCGCGCAGCGCCTTGGGGATATCGGTGACGTTGCGGATGCCGAAGGCGATCGTATAGGCGTCGAAGAACCGGTCGGGGAAGGTCAGCGTCTCGGCATTGGCCTCGGTCCATACCAGCCCGTCCATGCCGCGCTTGGCGGCGCGTTCCATGCCGACCTCGAGCATCTGCGGATTGATGTCCGCGACCGTCACCGACGCGCCTGCCGCAGCGAGGCGGAAGGCGATGTCGCCGGTGCCGCCCGCCATGTCGAGGATCTGCTGTCCCTCCTGCGGCTGGACGCGGCGGACGAAGCGGTCCTTCCACAACCGGTGCATGCCGCCGGACATGGCGTCGTTCATCAGGTCGTAGTTCTTGGCGACGCTGGAGAAGACGCCGCCGACGCGGGCGGTCTTTTCCTCGGGCGCGACGTCTTCATAGCCGAAGGAGACGGTTCCGGTGGGGGCGGTGTCGGTCATGGGCTTGCCCTAGCGGCGCCTTGTGGCCGGGGCAAACGCAACCTAGCTGATCCGTGTGCCAGAGCTTCCCGAAGTCGAAACCACCGTCCGCGGGCTGACCCCCGTCCTCGCCGGCCAGCGCCTGACATTGGTCGAGCCGCGCCGCGCCGACCTGCGCAAGGCGATTCCCGTCGATCTGCGCCAGCGGATGACGGGGGCGACGGTCACCACGCTGGGGCGGCGCGCGAAATACGGCCTGATCGACACCGATCGCGGCGATACGTTGATCTTCCACCTCGGCATGTCGGGACGCTGGCGGGTCGATCCGGCCGAGCGGCTGGCGCATGACCATCTGCTGATCGAGACGGCGGAGGGGCGCAGCCTCGCGCTCAACGACCCGCGGCGATTCGGCTTCCTCGATCTGGTCGCGAGCGCCACGCTCGACGCCTATCCGCCCTTTGCGGCGATGGGGCCGGAGCCGCTGGGGGACGACTTCACCGGTGCCTATCTTCACACCGCGCTGAAAGCACGGGTCGCGCCGATCAAGGCGATGCTGCTCGACCAGCGAATCGTCGCCGGCCTCGGCAACATCTATGTGTGCGAGGCGCTGCACGTCGCGCGGATCGCGCCGACGCGGGCGGCCGGACAGATCGCGCTGCCGCGGCTCGAGCGGCTGGCGGTGGCGGTGCGCGAGGTGCTGCTGGCGGCGATCGAGGCGGGCGGATCGACGTTGCGCGACTATGCCCGGCCGGATGGCGAGCTGGGCTATTTTTCCAAGCAGTTCCTGGTCTATGGACGCGAGGGCGAACCCTGCCATTGCGGCGGCACGGTCCGGCGGCGGGTGGATAGCGGGCGATCGACCTTCTATTGTCCGCGATGCCAGCGCAATTGATCGGTCGTGGTTGACCCGCATCGCCACAATCGCTAAGGGCACTGCCTTCGAGACGGCGTAGGGATGACCGGCGCCTCTTTATATCGACCACATTACTCGCAAGGACGTACCGAATGGCGAATACGCCGCAAGCCAAGAAGCGCATCCGTCGCAACCAGCGCCGTGCCGACATCAACGGTGCCCGCGTCGGCCGCATCCGTACCTTCATCAAGAAGGTCGAAGCGGCACTTGCTTCGGGCGACAAGGCTGCGGCGACCACGGCGCTTGCGGCGGCTCAGCCGGAGCTGCAGCGCGGCGTCGCCAAGGGCGTGCTGCACAAGAACACCGCCAGCCGGAAGTTCTCGCGTCTGACCAAGGCGGTCACCACGCTCGCCTGACCCACGTCACGCGTCAAAGATTGCAACCCGTCGGGACCCGTCCCGGCGGGTTTTTTGATGTCCGGATCGGGCGCAAAAAGAACGAAAAGGGGAAAGGCAGGAGTCACCGCGATTCGTGTCGCGCCGATGACGGCGCGCGGGCGATAAAATCAGCATAAACAATGGCTTGTCAGATTTCTCGACGCATTTCTGCGGGCCAGGGGCTGTCAATCCCGTTTATTTCAGGAATGTGACCCGGCGGGGGCTTGATCGACTCGGCCCAGGCTTCATAACTCGCCCTCACCGCGGCGACATTCATCGCCACCGGGGACCTGAACAGCGTGGGCATGCCGAACGGCCATTGGCCGTAAGGGGGATTTGTCTGTCTTGAATACGACCGCCGGCCCGCCAGTGCGTGGTTCCGGCAACGGAGAGTTGTGCGTTGAACGATTGGCAGGCAGCGGTGGAGACGGAGAGCGAGGCGCACCGCGCCTGGGCCCGTGTCCGCAGCAACCTGCGTGAATCGGCGGGCGCGCGACTGTTCGAGCAATGGCTGAAGCCGATGGAGCTGATCGAGGACCGCGATGCCGACACGATCCGGCTCGGCCTGCCGTCGGCGTTCATGACCAACTGGGTCCGCAACCATTATGCCGACCGGCTGATGCTCGAATTCCGCACGCTGCTGCCCAACGTGCGCGGCGTGTCGATCGAGACGCGCATCGCCGCGCCGGCGGCGGTGAAGCTGGTCGCCGAGGCGCCCGCGGCTCCGGCTCCGGTCGCCCCGGCGCCGGCGCCGGTCGTGCAGCATGCGCTGCCGCTCGTCGCCGCGAAACCTGCGGGGGAGCGTCCGTCGCTCGATGCGCGCTTCACCTTCGACCGGTTCGTCGTCGATGCGGCCAACCGCGTCGCGTTCAACGCGGCGCGCGCGCTGGCCGAGCCCGGCGTGCCGCGGTTCAGCCCGCTGTTCCTCCATTCGGGGACGGGGCAGGGCAAGACGCATCTGATGCATGCGATCGGCCATGCCTTTCTGGCGCAGCATCCCGATGCCACCGTCATCTGCATGTCGGCCGAGCGCTTCATGTTCGATTTCGTCGCGGCGATGCGCGCGCGCGACACGCACAGCTTCAAGCAGCGGCTGCGCGGCGCCGACCTGCTGCTGATCGACGACCTCCAGTTCATCGCCGGCAAGGACGCGACGCAGGAGGAATTCTTCCACACCGTCAACGAGATCATGAGCGCGGGCAAGCGGCTGGTGATCTCCGCCGACCGTTGTCCGCAGGCGCTGGACGGCGTCGAGGCACGGATCGTCAGCCGCATGTCGGTGGGTCTGGTGGCGGACATCAAGGCGCCCGACCTCACGTTGCGGCGTGCTATACTGGACAGGAAACTCAGCGACCTGCCGGAGGCGAAGGTCCCAGCCGAGGTGCTCGACCTGCTGGCGGCGCGCATCCACGCCAATATCCGCGAGCTGGAAGGCGCGCTGAACCGCGTCGTCGCCTATGCACAGCTGACCGGGGACAGCATCGACATGGACTTTGCGGTGGCGACGCTCGGCGACGTGCTGCGCGGCGCGCAGCGGCGGGTGACGATCGACGAGATCCAGAAGCTGGTCAGCCAGCATTTCGAGCTGAAGCCGCTCGACCTGGTGTCGGCGCGCCGCAGCCGCGCGGTCGCGCGCCCGCGACAGATCGCCATGTATCTGGCCAAGCGGCTGACGACCCGGTCGCTGCCCGAGATCGGCCGCAAGTTCGGCGGGCGCGATCATTCGACGGTGATCCACGCGGTGCGCAAGATCGAGGAACTGCGCGACCAGGACCGCGATATCGATGCCGCGGTGCGGACGCTGATGCGGGAGCTGGAGGCCTGACCTTCAACTCCCCTCCCTGAAAGGGAGGGGCCGGGGGTGGGTCGCGGCGCGCGCGACGGCTTCGATGATCGACCAGTGGACGCCATCGAGGTTGGTCATCACCTCTGTGTTCCAGAAGCGCAGGATCGTCCAGCCCTTTGCCTCTAGATAGGCGGTACGGGCGGCGTCTTCCTCCATCATCGCGCCGTGCTGCCCGCCGTCGAGTTCGACGCCGACCTTGTGCGCCCGGCAGGCGAAATCGAGGATGTAGTGGCTGACGATCAGCTGTCGGGTGAAGCGGGGATTGTGTCCGCGCAGGGCGCCCCACAAGCGGCGCTCTGCCGGCGTCGCATCGATGCGAAGGCGCCGTGCGGCCGATCGCAGCTCGGGGGGCGTGCGTTGCATAAGCGGATGCTACGCGGCGTCAGCGCGTGGGGCTACCCACCCCCGGCCCCTCCCTTGCAGGGAGGGGAGCAGATCAGAGCATCAGCCCCATTGCTTCCTGTGCCCGACGCAGCACGGGGGCGGAGAGGTCGCGGGCCTTTGCGGCGCCCTTTTCGAGGATCGCGTCGATCGCCGTGCGGTCGTCAAGCAGGCGGAGCATTTCGTCACGGATCGGGCCGAGCTTCGCCACCGCGAGGTCGGCGAGGTCGGGCTTGAACGCGCCGAAGCCCTTGCCGGCGTAATCGGCGAGCACGTCGGCGGGCGTCCGATCCGCCAGCGCGGCGAAGATCGTCAGCAGGTTGCGCGCTTCCGGACGGTCGGCGAGTTCGTCGATCGTGTCGGGCAGGAAGCCGGCGTCGGTCTTCGCCTTTTTGAATTTCTCGGCGATGACCTCGTCCGGATCGATCAGCTTGACCACCGACTGTTCGGACGGGTTGGACTTGGACATCTTCGCCGAGGCGTCGCGCAGCGACATGATCCGCGGGGCGGCGGCACTGACCAGGGGCTCTGGCAGGGTGAACAGCTCGGTGGCGTAGTCGTTGTTGAACTTGGTCGCGATGTCGCGGGCGAGTTCGAGATGCTGCTTCTGGTCCTCGCCGACGGGCACGTGCGTCGTGTTGTAGAGCAATACGTCGGCGGCCATCAGCACCGGGTAATCGTACAGGCCGACGCTGGCGCCTTCGCGGTTCTTGCCCGCCTTGTCCTTGAACTGCGTCATCCGGTTGAGCCAGCCGACGCGGGCGACGTTGTTGAGCAACCACGACAATTCGCTGTGCGCCGGCACCCGCGCCTGGTTGAACAGGATCGAGCGGTCGGGATCGATGCCGGCGGCGACCAGCGTCGCGGTCATCTCGATCGTCTGGCTGCGCAGGTCCGCCGGCGCGATCCACTCGGTCAGCCCGTGCAGGTCGGCGATGAAGTAGAGCGTCTCGCCGCCCTCCGCCTGGATCGCGTCCTGCATCGCGACCCATTGCTTCACCGCACCCAGGTAATTGCCGAGGTGGAGGTTGCCGGTGGGCTTGATACCGGAGACGACGCGCTTTGCGGACATGAACGGGCTTTCAGGACTTGGAGCGGAGGAGCTGGCGGATGTCGCGGGGCCGAAGCGCGCCGGTTGCGAAGACCGCGACGGCATAGACCAGCATGCCGGTGCCGACCAGCACGACCATCGCGCCCCAGCGGGCGAGGTTGGTGCCGGTGGTATAGGGCTGGAACAGGTCGTTGAGGAAATACATGACGCCGCCCATCAGCAGCGCGGCGACGAGCAGCCGCGGCGCGCGGCGCCTGAGCTGCGCGTCGGGGACGAACTGGCCGCGGCTGGCCAGCGTGCGATAGAGGAGCGCGACGTTGACCGTGCTGGCGATCGCGGTGGCGAGCGGCGGCCCCATGTGGCGGAGCGGGACGATCAGCGCGAGGTTGAGCGCGAGGTTCACGCCCATCGAGATCGTCGCATAACGCACCGGCGTCTTCGTGTCGGAGCGGGCGTAATAGCCGGGCGTCAGCACCTTGACGAGGATGTAGGAGGGCAGGCCGATCGAGAAGGCGGCGAGCGCCTGCGCGGTGAACAGCGTGTCGGTGGCGTCGAACTTGCCGTGCTGGAACAGGGCGGCGGCGATCGGCATGCCGCAGACGACCAGCGCCACCGTCGCGGGCAGGGTGAGCAGCAGCGCCAGCTCCATGCCGCGGTTCTGCATGGTCATCGCCGCCGCTTCCTCGCCGCGGCCGAGCAGCCGCGAGATGGTGGGGAGCAGGACGGTGCCGAGGCCGATGCCGATCAGCCCGAGCGGCAGCTGGTTGAGCCGATCGGCGGCATAGATGTACGACACCGATCCCGACGGCAGCAGGCTGGCGGCGAGCGCGGTCGAGACGACAAGGTTGATCTGCACCGCGCCCGCACCGGCCGCGGCGGGGCCGATCAGCGCCATCAGCCGCTTCACGTCGGGGCCGAGGCGCGGCCGCTTGATCCGCAGCGTCACGCCGGCGCGGCGGCAGGCGTACCACAGCCACAGCAATTGCAGCGCGCCCGAGACGGTGACCGCGATCGCCTGATTGCGCGCGGTGAGCAGCGGCACGTCGTCGTGGAAGAACAGCAGCGCGGCGATCAGCGTCGCGTTGAGCAGGATCGGCGCGGCGGCATTGACCCAGAATTTGTGCAGCGAATTGAGGATGCCGCCGAGCAGCGACACGAGGCTGATGAACAGCAGATAGGGGAAGGTCAGCCGCGCGAGCTGGACGGCGAAGTCGAACTGCTTCGGATCGACGCCGTTGAACCCGCCCGACAGCGCATAGGTGACGGGCCAGGCGGCGACTTCCATCACCGCGGTCATTACGATCAGGATCGGGAGCAGGATCGACAGCGCGTCTTCGGCGAAGGCGATGCCGTGGGCGAGGCCGGTGCCCTCCGCCGCCTTGTCACCCTCCGCCACCTTGCGGTTGAACATCGGGATGAAGGCGGCGGAGAAGGCGCCCTCCGCGAACAGCGCGCGGAACAGGTTGGGCAGGCGGAACGCGATCATATACGCGTCCGACGCGAAGCCCGCCCCGACGAAGCGGAAGAACAGCGAATCGCGCAGCAATCCCAGCACCCGGCTGGCGAGCGTCAGTCCGCCCACCGAGCCGAGCGCCTTGGTCAGGTTCACCGGTATCCGCCCCCCGCTTTATGGATCAGGCGTGGCCGACGTCGCCGACCGAAAAGGCGCCGCCGTTATTCTGTTCGGACTGCTGCAGGTAGAGCTGCGCGAAGTCGATCGGCTCGAGCAGCAGCGGCGGGAAGCCGCCGTCGCGGACGCAATCGGCGAGCACGCGGCGCGCGAACGGGAAGAGCAGGCGCGGCGCCTCGCCGAGCAGGAACGGCTGGATCGCGTCGGCGGGGACGTTGCGCAGGCCGAACAGGCCGGCATAGGTCAGGTCGACGATGAACGCGGTCTGACCCTCGGCCTCCGCCTTGACGTCGATCTTGAGCAGGACCTCGTGGACCTCCTCGCCGACCTGCGCGGTGCCGATGTTGAACTGCACGTCGATCGCGGGCGGGTTCGGGTTCTGGAAGATCGCCGGCGCGTTCGGATTCTCGAACGACAGATCCTTGACATATTGCGAGATCAGGCCGGCCGCAGGCGCGGTGTCTTCGCCGTTCACCGGCTGCGTATCGATCGTGGTGCCGTTGTCCTGGTCGGCCATGGAAATGATCCTCGAATGAAGCGGAAAGGTGGGGACCGAAGCAGCCCGTCGGGCGTTCGATGCCGATGGCGCCCGCGCCTAGCAGCGCCTGCCCGGAGTTTCAACGCCGGGCGGAAGGGCGTGCGGACGAATAGTGTCGTTCGAATAGTGTGGTTTGAATAACAGGGGCTTTCGGCCTATGTATCGGTCAAGATCGGAGGCACGGTGTTCTACGTAGTTCTTCTCGCGATGGTGGCGGCCTTTCTGGCGCTCCGTCTCTACAGCGTGCTCGGCAAGCGTACCGGCCACGAGCAGCAGCCGCTGCCGCGTGCCGCCGAGGATCGGCCGTCGGCGCTGCCGGTCGCGCCGCGCGCGGTCGATGCGGCGCCGGAGGCGCGCGATCCCGTCAACCGCAACATCGAGCCGCGCGCCGAAGCCGGCCTGCGCGCGATCATCGCGGGCGAGCAGGGCTTCGACGTCAACCAGTTCCTGGGCGGCGCGCAGGCGGCGTACCGGATGACGCTGGAGGCGTTCTGGCGGGGTGACGACGCCGCGCTGGCCGACCTTGCCGAACCGGATGTCGCGCATGCCTTCGGCGAGGCGATCGCCGCACGGCGCGATGCCGGCGAGACGCTGGAGAACCGGCTGGTCTCGATCGAGCGGGCGGTGATCTCCGACGCGTCGCTGGACGGTCGCGAGGCACGGATCACGGTGCGCTTCGATGCCGACATCGCCGCGGTGACGCGCGATGCCGAGGGGCAGGTGATCGCCGGGTCGCTGACCGACGCGGTCGAGACGCACGACGTCTGGACCTTCGCCCGGACGCTCAAGAGCCGCGATCCGAACTGGAAGCTGGCGGACACCGACGAGGAATAGGCCCGGCGGGTCGATCGACCTGACCCGGCGCGGGCGGCGGAGAGGTGATGTCGCCGGCTTTCGCCGACGTCGGCAAACAAGCGCTTGTCCCCATCGGCGCGCTTCGGCAGAGCCTTGCATCACGCCAGCCGCCGACGACAGCGGATCAACGGGGACTAGGATGACCGGTAATCGCGTACTCGCCAGCATAGCGCTGGCCCTCGCCCTCAGTGCCTGCGGCGGCCGGGTCGTGCCGCTCGCGACGGGCAATGTGCCGGTGGCGCAGCCGCCGCGCGGTAATGCTGGCCAGCCAAACCGGCCTGCGTCGCGCCCCGTCGCCCCCGGTCAGCAGATCGCGAGCGGGCGCGGCTTCGACGGGCGCATCCAGCCGGCGGTGCCGCTGCTCGCCGCGCCGGTCGTCGCCAATCCTGGCGCGACCACGGCGGCTACCGCGGGAATCGTGCCCGGCCCGGCGCTCGACACGCTGCCGATCACCGATGCGCAGGCCGAGGCGGCGCGGCGTGCCTTCCTGTCGAGCTGTCCCGGGCTGATGCGGCGCACCGATGCCTCCGGCCTGACGCGCGGGACCGACTGGCAGCCCGCCTGTGCCGCCGCGGCGAGCGTGCCGCCGGGCGGGGCGCGCGCATTCTTCGTCGGCTATTTCGAGGCGGTGCAGGTGGGCGACGGCAAAGCCTTCGCCACCGGCTATTACGAGCCGGAGATCGCCGCCTCGCGCGAACGGCGTGCCGGTTACGAGGTGCCGATCTATGCGCGGCCGAACGACCTGATCGACGTCGATCTCGGCCAGTTCAGCGAGGCGCTGAAGGGCAAGAAGGTGCGCGGGCGCGTCTCTGGCAGCAACCTCGTGCCCTATTACGACCGTGCCGCGATCGACACCGGCGTGCTCGACGGCAAGGCGCCGGTGCTCGCCTGGGGCGCGGACGAGGCGGCGGTGTTCTTCCTCCAGATCCAGGGGTCGGGGCGGCTGCGGCTGCCGAACGGCGACATCATGCGCGTCGGCTACGACACCCAGAACGGCCGCGACTATACCGGCATCGGCGCGCTGATGAAGGCGCGCGGGCTGCTCCAGCCGGGGCAGACGTCGATGCAGGGGATCGTCGCCTGGCTGCACGCCAATCCCGCCGAAGGGCGCGCGATCATGGCGGAGAACAAGAGCTTCGTCTTCTTTCGCGAACTTAACACGCCGCCGGTCGGCGCCATGGGCTATGTCGTCAATGGCGGGATCAGCGCGGCGGCGGACGTGAAATACGTGCCGCTCGGTGCGCCGGTGTTCCTGTCGATGGACCGGCAGGATGCGAGCGGCCTGTGGGTGGCGCAGGACACCGGCGGCGCGATCAAGGGCAGCAACCGCTTCGACACCTTCTGGGGCGCGGGCGCGACCGCGGAGGCGACCGCGGGCGGCATGGCGGCGCGCGGCACCGCGTTCCTGCTGCTGCCGATCGGCACGCTCGCGCGCACGCAGGCCGTCCCCTATGGAGCGGGGTCCGTTGCGCCAGCTCAACGCTGACGAAGCCGACCTGTGGGCGCGGGTGATGGCGACGGTGAAGCCGTTGCGGTCGGTGCCCGTCGCGGTGGCGAAACCGGTCGCCGCTGCGCCCGCGCCGGTGAAGGCGACCCGGCCATCCAAGGCGTTGACCCGGGCGGTCGCGGCGGCGCGGCCGGTTGCGGCGAAGCCGGTGATCGCCGCGCCGTCGCCGCGGCAGAATACACTCGACGGCAGCTGGGACAAGAAGCTGACCCGCGGCATCGTCAGCCCCGACAGCGCGATCGACCTGCACGGGCATACCTTGTCCTCCGCCCACGCGATGCTCGACGACGGCCTGTCGCGGGCGATCGCACGGGGCGACCGCGTGCTGCTGCTGGTGACCGGCAAGCCGCCGCGGCCGGAGAGCGAGCGCCCGCATGCGCGCGGCGCGATCCGCGCGGCGATCGCGGACTGGCTGGCGGCGTCGCGGCATGCGGATGCGATCGCGGCGGTGCGAGGCGCGCATCCCCGGCATGGCGGGCAGGGCGCGCTGTATATCGTGTTGCGGCGGGGCGGGCGTTAGAGCGGAGGGGCCGGGGGCTCGGCGTCGAGCGGACGAAGAGGTGGTTCGCGCGGAGGCGCGGAGGGCGCGGAGGTGTTGCGGATGCCGCGCAGGCGATCCTTTCCCTCCATCATCGCGATGACGGGGCTACGCCATGCGTGCGACACCCCCGCGCTAACCCGATCGTCGGATCAGCCGATCGCGAGCCGCGCGATCACGTCCGCGTAGATCGCGGTCAGGGCGTCGAGATCGGCGACGGCGACCGCTTCGTCCACCTGATGCATGGTCGCGTTGACGAGGCCGAACTCCACCGTCGGGCAAAGTTTCGACAGGAAGCGCGCGTCGGAGGTGCCGCCGGAGGTGGAAAGCTCCGACACCAGCCCCGTCTGCGCCTCGATCGCGGCACTGACCAGGGCGGTGAAGGCGCCGGGTTCGGTGAGGAACGCCTCGCCCGACACCTTGCCGGTGACGATCGCGGCGGGGGCGTGTTCGTGGACGAGCGCGCGGACGCGCTCGATCAGGTCGGCGCCGCGCTGTTCGTCGTTAAAGCGGATGTTGAGGCGGGCGCCGGCGCGGGCGGGGATGACGTTATGCGCGGGATTGCCGATGGCGATGTCGGTGATCTCGAGGTTCGACGGCTGGAACCAGGCGTTGCCGTGGTCGAGCCCCATCGCCTGCAGCGCCGCCAACGCCTTGGCGAGCTTGCCCGCCGGATTGTCGGCGAGATGGGGGTAGGCGACATGGCCCTGCCGGCCGGGTACGTCGATCCAGATGTTGACCGAGCCACGCCGGCCGATCTTCACCATGTCGCCGAGCCGGTGCACCGAGGTCGGCTCGCCGACGAGGCACAGGTCCGGCGCGATGCCGCGCGCCGCCATCCGTTCGATCAGCGCGGGGGTGCCATAGGTCGCCGGGCCCTCCTCGTCGCCGGTGATAAGCAAGCTGAGCGTCGGGCCGGTCGCGCGCGAAGCGGCGGCGGCGAAGGCGGCGACCGCGCCCTTCATGTCGACCGCGCCGCGCCCGTAGAGCAGCTCGCCGCGGATCGCGCCCGACCAGGGCGAACCGGTCCAGCCGTCGCCGGGCGGGACGACGTCGACATGGCCGGCGAAGGCGAGATGCCGCCCCGAACCGGGCCGGAGCGCGATTATATTCTCGACCGGGCCGTCGGGCGCCGCGCCGACGACGAAGCGATCGACCGCGAAGCCGATCGGCACCAGGGCGGATTCGAGCACGTCGAATACCGCGCCGCGCGCCGGGGTGACGCTGTCCGCGCGCAGCAACGCCTGCGCCAGCGCCAGACCGTCGATCACGCCGCCGGCCTCACGTCGAGGGCTGTTCGTATTGCTGGATCACCCAATCCTCTTCCTGCGCGCCGGCGATCCAGTCCTGCATCCACGGATGCTGGATGACCGCGTCGATATAGGCGGCGGCGAAGCGCGCGATCGGCAATTGGTAGGTGATGATCCGGGTGCAGACCGGCGCGAACATGATGTCCGCCGCCCCGAACTGCCCGAACAGGAACGCGCCGTCGCCGCCCCAGCGCGCGCGCGCCTGCGCCCACAATTCCATGATCCGGCCGAGGTCGGCGATGACGTCCTCGTCGGGGCGCTTCGCGGGAAAGACCTGGCGGATGTTCATCGCATGCTTGCGGCGCAATGCGGTGAAGCTGGAGTGCATTTCCGCCGCCATCGACCGCGCCATCGCGCGCGCCGGCTCGTCCTGCGGCCAGAAACGGTCGCGCCCGACCTTGTCGGCGAGATAGTCGACGATGGCGAGGCTGTCCCACACCACCGATTCGCCGTCCCACAGAATCGGCACCTTGCCCGACGATGGCGCGAACTCCGCACCCTCGCGGCGGCGATCCCATTCGGCGTCGTAGAGCGGCACGACCACCTCCTCGAACGGAAGGCCGGACTGTTTGCACGCCAGCCAGCCGCGGAGCGACCAGCTGGAATACGCCTTGTTGCCGATGATGAGCTTCATGCCGCCGACCTAATCGATCAAGTCGCGACACGAAACCCGTCTTTCCCTCGCGTCAGCCGCGCTGAGCGTCAAAATCTGCCCAGTGCAACGCCGATTCCGCCAGATATGCTCGGATGAAGCTGGTGCCGGCGGTAACGGGAAAGGCAGTTGAGCCAGTGCATCCCGGCGCCGATGCGATGAGTTGCTTGATCGCCTGTCGTTCACTCTGTGATCCGTGTTCGCTCATCAGGACGGCCCGGGTCTCGTCCGGCGAGCGGACGGCCAAGCAGTTAGTGACGATCGAAAAACTGCGATCGTCCGGCAGTCGCGCAGTGCTGCGCGCCGTCTCGGCGGTTTGGAAGGCATCAAGCGCGCTCTGTCGAACGCCAACACTGTGTGTGGTCTGTGCGGTCGGCTGTCGCTTATACATTGCCTCGGCTAGGCTTCCGCGCAAGAAGACGACGGGCGCTCGATAGGCATAGGGCAGGCACGCCCGTGCAAGGCCGCTGAGCTGGTTCAGCTCGACCAGTTCGGTCCGCGTGTTGGGAGCAGCATTCAGCACCAGTCGTGCACGCTTGGGGCTGACGTTGGACGCGCAGCGACCGAATTGTTGCGCCAATTCATACGTCTGTTCGTAATACTTGCTTTGCGCAAACGGGCCGGCACCGTTGATCCGGTCGAACGGCGCAAGCGCGCCCGGTTCACGCGGTCGATACGTTTCGGGCTGGGCATATGTCGGCGTCCGCAGCGGCGTGACATCGACTTGAGCCGGCGGGGCGGGCGTCGTCGTCTGCGCCATGATCGCCGGAGCACACAATATAATTGCGCCGACCGACGCGATACACCGCAAAGTCCTCATTGCCTGTCTCCCGACTATGCCCAAAGCAGGGCATCCTCGGGATCATCAGTATGTTTTCTGTACTCAAGCTGAACGATGCCTGCAGGCCACGTGCTGTTCCGGATCAACCCACCGCTTCCATCACCGCGGCGCGGAGTTCGGGGATGCCCATGCCGCCTTCGCTCGAGGTGGCGAGGATGTCGGGGTGGGCGGCGGGGCGCTTGCGGGCCTCGGCGGCGACGCTGGCCATGACGTCGGCGAGTTCGGTCGCCTTCACCTTGTCCGCCTTGGTCAGGACGAGGCGATAGCTGACCGCCGCCTTGTCGAGCATCTCGAGGATCTCGCGGTCGACGTCCTTGATGCCGTGGCGCGAATCGATCAGCACCAGCGCGCGCTTCAGCGTGTCGCGGCCGCGCAGGAAGTCGTTGACCAGGAAGCGCCATTTCCTGACGACATCCTTGGGCGCCTTGGCGAAGCCGTAGCCGGGCATATCGACCAGCCGGAACGCCAACGGCGCGCCGACGTCGAAGAAGTTGAGCTCCTGCGTCCGGCCCGGCGTGTTCGACGTGCGGGCGAGGCCGTTGCGCCCGGTGAGCGCATTGAGCAGCGACGACTTGCCGACGTTCGAACGCCCCGCGAACGCGACCTCCGGCACCACCGGTGCGGGGAGATGCTCGAGCGCCGGCGCGGACTTCAGGAAGCTGATCGGCCCCGCGAAGGTCTTGCGCGCATGCTCGATCAGCTCCGGGGTGAAGCCCTCGTCCTCGGGCGTGGTGACGTCGTCGCTCACTTGGCGGGCGCCGTCTTGAGGTCGGGATGCCGGGCATACAGCACGCGCTGCTGCAGGATCGCGAGGAAGTTGGAGGCGATCCAGTAGACCTGCAGGCCGACCGGATAGCTCGCCATCACGAACATCAGTACCCAGGGGATGATCGCGAACACCTGCTTCTGGGTGTCGTCCATCGGCGCCGGGTTCATCTTGAACTGGAAGTACATCGAGATGCCGAGGATGATCGGCACGACCCCGATCGCGATCATGTGCGGCGGGGTGAAGTGCAGATAGCCGAACAGGTTGAGCGGCGTCAGCGGGTCGGGCGCGGACAGGTCCTTGATCCAGCCGAAGAACGGCTGGTGCCGCATCTCGATCGTCAGCATCAGCACCTTGTAGAGCGCGTAGAAGATCGGGATCTGGAGCAGCGTCGGCAGGCAGCCGGCGACGGGATTGACCTTCTCCGTCTTGTAGAGGCCCATGACCTCCTGCTGCATGCGCGGCTTGTCGTCCTTGAACCGCTCCTGGATCGCCTTCATCTTCGGCTGGATCGCGCGCATCTTGGCCATGCTGGCGAACTGGCGCTGGGCGATCGGGAACATCAGGCCGCGGATCGTCACCGTCAGCAGGATGATCGCGACGCCGAAATTGCCGACCATGCGGAACAGCCAGTCGAGATAGGTGAAGATCGGCTTTTCGACGATCTCGAACCAGCCCCAGTCGATCGCCTTGTCGAGCTTGGTGACGCCGGCGTCGTTCTCGTAATGCTGGAGCGCCTTCACTTCCTTCGCACCGGCGAAGAAACGGCTGGTCTGGGTGATCGCGCGGCCCGCGGGCAGCAGCTTGGGGGCGAAGGCGTAATCGGCCTGATAGGCCTTGTTGGTGCCGGCGCGGAACTGGCCGTCGAACTGCGCGGCCTGGTCGGGGACGAGCGCGGTCAGCCAGTATTTGTCGGTGAAGCCGAGCCAGCCGCCGGTCGTCGTGAACTTCGCGGGCGCCTCGTCGATATCCTTGAACTTGGTGCCGTAATCGGCGCCGCCGCCATGGACCGACATCGGGCCGGTGTGGATCTGCCACGTGCCGGGGTCCTTCGACACGCCGACGCGATTGACATAGCCATAGGGCGCGACGGGGACGGGCGCGCCGCCGGCGTTCTGCACCGTCTGTTTGACGGTGAACATATATTGGTCGTCGACCGACAGCTCGATCGCGAAGCGCTGGCCGCTCGCATTGGCGGCGGTGAGCGTCACCGGGCGACCGGGCGCGAGCAGCGGCGCCGAGGCGGTCCAGACGGCGTCGGCGGCGGGCGGCCTCAGGCCGTCGTCGCGCCAGCCGAAGCCGGCGAAATAGGCCTCGGGCGCGCCGGCCGGCGACAGCAGGCGGATCGGCGGCGAATCCTTGGCGATCGTTTCCTTGTACTTGACCAGCACGAGGTCGTCGATGCGCGCGCCCTTGAGGTTGATCGAGCCCTGCAGCGTCGGCGTCTGGATGCGGACGCGCGGGGATTCGGCGAGCACGACCTGCCGGTTGCGGACCGCCCCGGGATTGTCGGCGGTGGGATCGGCGGTGTCGCGCGCCGGGATCGGCTGCGACTTGCCGTTGACGATCTTCGTCACCGGCGGGTTCGCGACGGGGAAGAACTTGCCCTGGATCAGCGGCCACGCGAACAGGATCAGCGCGGCGATGACCGCGAACAGGACGAAATTCTGGCGTTCTTTGTTCAAGGTCTTGCCCCGTCTTGGCTCAAGGGACCGGATCGGGTCCGTACCCGCCCCAGGGATGACAGCGCGCAATCCGCTTCGCCGCCAACCAGCCCCCTTTGGCCGCGCCATAGCGGCGAAGGGCGGTGATTGCATAGGCGGAACACGACGGCTGGTAACGACAGGTGTCGGGCATCAGCGCCGACGGGCCCAATTGCCAGCCGCGCGCGATCAGGATGAGCAGCTTCGCGATCACCGTTTCGGCTTTCGCGGACCGGACGGGCGCGGGCCACGCGGACGTGCCGGCGCGCTCTCGCCGCGGGCGATCTTCGCCAGCGCCTTGGCCAGCTCGACCTTCAGCGCGGCGTGGTCGCGCTCGATGCCGCCGTCGCGGCCGATCAGCACGTGATCCGCACCGCGGATGCCGGCGGCGGGCAACAGCTCACGCGCCAGCGCCCGCAGCCGCCGTTTCATGCGGTTGCGGACGACGGCGTTGCCGACTTTCTTGGTGACGGTGAAGCCGACGCGCATTGCGGGGTCACCATCGTCGCGGTCGCGCACCAGCAGGACGAATCCCGGCATCGGTGCGCGCCGCCCCGCATTCGCCGCAAGGAAATCGCGGCGAACCGTAAGCGTTCGAATTACGCCGACAGCTTCTTGCGGCCGCGGGCCCGGCGTGCGTGGATCACCGCACGGCCGCCGACCGTCGCCATCCGGGCGCGGAAGCCGTGGCGACGTGCACGCACCAGATTGCTCGGCTGAAAGGTCCGCTTCATGATTCATTCCCTGATCGTCTGAATAGAAAACGGCCGCCACGCGGGACGGCCTTGATGGGGAGCGCATACCGAGGGGGATCGCGGAAGTCAACGCGAGCCGATCCGCTTGTCGCGCGCGTGCCGCTTGTCGCGGGCATGGCGGCGCAACGCGCTCTGCCGCCGCATCGTCCGGTCGACCAGACCGCCGATCCGCGGCCAGCGCCGCTTGATCCGCGCGAACCGGACCTGCGCGGATCGCGAGTTGCGCAGGATCAGCACCAGCCCGCCGGCGAACAGGAAGATGCCGCCCGGTCCCGGCAGCGGCGCGAGCGCCCCAGCGCCAAGGATCAGCAGGCCGCCGAGCAGGAGCTGCAACAGACGACTGACGGGATGGCGATCCTGCATGGCGCTCACTTGGGGGCTGTGTGTTGTTCGGACAAGGCAGCTTATGAATGTTCGAAACGGACTCTTTCGCACGGTGCAAAGCGCGCTATGAACCCGGCGTGACGCCGACGTGACATCGGGGGAGCGACGGGGGGAATGACATGGTGGCGACCGTCCAGACGGTGGCGTATCTCGGTCTGGAAGCGCGCGGCGTCGAGGTGCAGGTGCAGCTGATCCCCGGCCTGCCGAACTTCATCGTCGTCGGGCTCGGCGACAAGGCGGTCGCGGAAAGTCGCGAGCGGGTGCGGGGTGCGATTGCCGCGCTGGGCCTCGCGCTGCCGCCCAAGCGCATCGTCGTCAATCTGTCGCCCGCCGACCTGCCCAAGGAAGGATCGCATTTCGACCTGCCGATCGCGCTGGCGCTGCTCGGCGCGATGGCGGTGATCGACGTCGAGGCGCTGGCGGATTACGTCGTCGTCGGCGAACTGGGCCTCGACGGGCGGATCGCGTCGTCGCCCGGCGTCCTGCTCGCCGCATTGCACGCCGCCGCGGAGGGCAGGGGGCTGATCTGCCCGGCCGCACAAGGCTCCGAAGCCGCCTGGGCCGGATCGGTCGAGGTGCTCGCTGCGCCCGACCTGCTCGCGCTCATCAACCATTTCAAGGGCCATGGCCTGCTGTCGGCGCCGCCCGCCGGCGAGGTCGAGGCGGCGTCGCACGGCCCCGACCTGCGCCAGGTCAAGGGACAGGAGGTCGCCAAGCGCGCGCTGGAGATCGCCGCGGCGGGCGGTCACAATCTGCTGATGGTGGGCCCGCCGGGTGCCGGCAAGTCGCTGATGGCGTCATGCCTGCCCGGCATCCTGCCGCCGCTCGATGCGGCCGAGGCGCTGGAGGTGTCGATGGTGCAGTCCGTCGCCGGCACGCTGGCGGGCGGGCGGCTGACCCGCAACCGGCCGTTCCGCAGCCCGCACCACAGCGCGTCGATGGCGGCGCTGACCGGCGGCGGGTTGCGGGTGAAGCCGGGCGAGGTCAGCCTCGCGCATCTCGGCGTGCTGTTCCTCGACGAGCTCCCGGAATTCCAGCGCGGCGTGCTCGATTCGCTGCGCCAGCCGCTGGAGGCGGGCGTGGTCAGCGTCGCGCGCGCCAATGCCCATGTCACCTTTCCGGCGCGCGTCCAGCTGATCGCGGCGATGAACCCGTGCCGCTGCGGCCACCTCGGCGATGCCAGCCTCGCCTGCGCCCGCGCACCCCGTTGCGCCGCCGACTATCAGGCGAAGGTGTCGGGGCCGTTGCTCGATCGCATCGACCTGCACGTCGAGGTCGCCGCGGTGAGCGCCGCCGATCTGGTGCTGCCGCCGCCTGCGGAGGGATCAGCGGAGGTCGCGGCGCGAGTAGCGGCGGCGCGGGCGATCCAGACCGCGCGCTATGCCGGTCACCCGGTCCGCACCAATGCGGAGGTGGACGGCGCGCTGCTCGACATGGTCGGCACCCCGGACGCGGCGGGGCGCCAGCTGCTCGCGCAGGCGGCGGAGGCGATGCGGATGTCGGCGCGCGGCTATACCCGCGTCCTGCGTGTCGCCCGCACGATCGCCGACCTCGCCGGTCGGGACGCGGTCGGCCGCGTCCATGTCGCCGAGGCGCTGAGCTACCGCCGCCGCGCGCCCACTGCCTGACCCGAGCTGGTTTTGCGGGTCGGTCCGCCAAGCACCCTTGCGGGACCGCAGCCCGCCCGCTATCGGGCGATGCTTCGCTGCCCCTGTGGCGAAATTGGTAGACGCATTCGACTCAAAATCGAACGCCGAAAGGCATGCTGGTTCGAGTCCGGCCAGGGGCACCACTTCCCGAAGAAAACCGATTGATTGCTGCCGTTTAGGCTGACTTGGTGTCTAACTCGGGCGGAAGGTTGGACGTTTTCCACTTCGACATCCGACGCCCCCGTCAGACCGGCGGGGTTGGAGGCGTCGCGCGAAGCGCGTGGCTGAACGGCGGATGCCATCACCCGAAACACCCCATCGCCGCGCACGATCGGGATCGACAGGCGTCGATCGCCGCCGGTGGACCGGCCTGTTCGATCCCCTGAACGTATAGACCGTGGCGTCCGGGGCACGCCCCGCCGCTGCCTAGCCGCGCTTGCGCAGCCGCCCGCGGAACAGGCCGCGCTGCGTGGTCGCCTCGAACATCTCACCGGGGCCTTCGGGATCGAGCACCTCGTTGTCCGCCAGCCACTTTTGGATGCCGTCGAGGTCCGGCACCTCATAGGGGCGCAGCGAGCGGCCCGGGCCGCGCAGCCGCTCGATCGTCTCGATCAGCGATCCCGTCTGCTCCATCAGCTGCGCGACGCGTTCCGGCGCGACGTCGAGATGTTCGGCCATCAAATCGTGGCGGGTGGCGAGGATCCTGTTCTCCAGCCCGGCGTCGGGATGGCGTTCGGCGTCGAGCACCACGTCGCATTCGGTGTCGAGCCGGAGCGAGCGGTTGTTGATGTTGGCCGAGCCGATGCGCAGCTGCGTGTCGTCGATGATCGTGATCTTGGCGTGGCAATAGATCGCCGTGCCGCCGCGGGTGAAGGGATGGTAGAGGCGGAACCGGTCGTGCCTGTCGCGGCGGCGCAGCGTCTCGACCAGCCGCGCCCGCGCCGTGTCCATCGCCAGCGGCTCGAGCCAGCCCTGCGCGGTCAGCGGATTGACGATGACGATCTCCGGCCCGTCCGGCTCGTCGAGCCGCGCGGCGATCGCCTCGGCGATGCGGCGCGAGGCGAAATACTGGCTTTCGCAATAGATGTGGCGTTTGGCCGCCTTGATCTGGTCGAGGAACAGCGCCTCGACCTCGGTCACCGCCGCCTCGCCCGGCATCTCCGGCTGGCTGCGCGCGATGCCGAGGTCGACGTTCTCGAACGTCGGGTCGAGCGAGGCGGGCCAGCAGCTGCCGCCGCCCTCGACCGGGGTCAGCGTGTGGCCAGCCGCAAGATGCCAGCGGTCGCGGCACAATTCGCCCAGCGCGGCGGCGGCCGGTCCGGTGATCGCGGTGGTCGCGTCGTGCCACGGCTTGTAGGGCTTGCCGCTCCCCGGCAGCCGGCGCCCCGGATCGTCGTCGCGGTGCGCGCGCGTGTCCCAGCGTTCGGCGGTCATGTCGATCCCGCCGCAAAAGGCGAGGCAATCGTCGATCGAGACGATCTTCTGGTGATGCGACGAGGCGGTCGGATGATGGCCGTCGAGCTTCACGTGGATGCGCGGATGGCGCATCCATTTGAGGACGGTGAACATCGTGCTGCCGCGGAACGCCGCCTTGACCGCGCCGACGTCCCAGCGGAGCAGGTAGAGTTCCAGCTCCGGATTGCGCTGGATCAGCCAGTAGAGAAAGTCGCCGACCGTCTCCGGCCCCTCGGTCATGCCGGTGCTGCCGACCAGCCGGATGCGCGCGTCGAAATCCCAGCCGACCAGCATGATCCGCTTCCGGGCCTGCAGGAACGCTTCGCGGGCGACCCCGAAATAGCGGTCGGCATCGACGATCACCGACAGGCGGTCGGCACGTTCGATACGCCAGACGTTACGGGCTGGGTCGAGCATCGGGGGCGTGTGGTCCTTCTGTCGGTCGTGGAAGCGGTCGAGGACGGCATCGCGCACGAGGCGCTGCGCCGCTGGATCGAAACGGGAGGACCAGCAAGCTGTTCCGTGGGGAGGGGCGCGGACCGTCTCCCCGGAAGGAGGCTCGGCCCGTATGGCCGGGTGCGTACCGGCGAAATGCGTCGCCGTGAAGTCTTGGACGGTGCGGGAGAGGCCGGCGGGGCGCCACCATCCCGCGCGATCGGCGCCGATATGGCGGAATAGGTCCGCGCCACGGAACGTTACGCGGCCGATCCGGGTTTCACCGTTTCGATGAGAGACGATCCCGCACCCCCCCCGGCGCCTGCCGCCGACCTCGGCCGCTTTCCGAAGACCGGCCGGTTCCTGCTCGGACGGGGCAGGGAACGTATGACCGACGAGGAGCGCGACGTCCTCGAAAAGGCGGCGTGCGCGGTGAAGGACTATCCCGCGCGCCATCATCTCGTGCGGCGCGGCGAGCCGGTCGATACCAGCATGATGCTGATCGACGGCTATGTCTCGCGCTACATGGACGACCGCGAAGGCTATCGCCAGCTGGTGTCGGTCCATATCCCCGGCGATTTCGTCGATTTGCACGGCTTTCCGACCGGGCGGCTGGATCACGACATCGGGACGCTGGGGCCGATCCGGATGGCGCTGTTCGATCACCAGACGCTGGTCGGCATCACCGAACGGCATCCGCGGCTGACCCGCTTCCTGTGGTTCGCGACCCTCGCCGATGCCGCGATGCATCGCGAATGGATCTTCCGGCTGGGGAGGCTCGGCGCGGACGGGCGGCTGGCACACTTCTTCTGCGAGCTCAACGCGCGGCTGGAGCTGGTCGGCCTCGCGCGCGACGGCAGGTTCGAACTGCCGCTGACCCAGCCCGACCTGGCCGAGGCGTGCGGGCTCACCGGCGTGCACGTCAACCGCACGCTGCGCCGGCTGCGCGAAAAGGGGCTGCTGCTGTTCCGGAACGGGCAGGTCGAGATCCTCGACCAGCGCGGCCTGTGCGTCGCGGCGGAGTTCGACAGCGATTATCTCTATTCGGATTTCGGCGCATGGAAGACGACGTGAACGAACCGGCCGGCGGACGTGCGCATGATCCGGAAACCGTGCCGGGCGCGGTGTCGCTGCAGGAGGGGCAGGTCATGCTCGACGGGCCCGACGGCGTCGCGGTGGCGATGACGCCCGAGGCGGCGCTGGAAACCGGCCGTCGCCTGATCGCGGCGGCGGAACGGGCGAACACGCAGCGACCGGGGTGACGTCGGCGGATCAGCGGCTATGCTGGGCGTAACCATGATCCGGAGAGCATCTTGTACCACATCCTTCTCGCCACCGGCGCGGTCGCGCTGATGGCCGGCAGCGTCGCCGCCCAGACCGGCCCCGCGGCGACCGCGCCGGCCGCCAATCCGCTGCTTGCCGACTGGACCGGCCCCTATGGCGGGGTGCCGCCCTGGGACAAGGTGAAGCCCGAGCTGTTCCCGGCCGCGTTCGAGGCGTCGCTGGCGGAGCGCGCCGCGGACTATCGCCGGATCGCCGACAATCCGGCGGCGCCGACCTTCGCCAACACCTTCGTGCCGATGCAGCTCGCCGGCCAGCGCTACGGCCGGGTGATGACGCTGTTCGGCGTGATGACTGGCAATATGAACACGCCCGCCTATCAGGCGCTCGACCGCGAATGGTCGCCTAAGTTCGCCGCGGCGTCGGACGCGATCACCTTCGATCCGAAACTGTTCGCGCGGATCGAGGCGGTCCATGCCGCGCGGGCGACGCTCGACCCGCAGCAGCAGCGGCTCGTCACCCGCACCTACGACAGTTACGTGCGACAGGGCGCGAAGCTGACGCCGGCGCAGAAGGTGCAGCTGTCCGCCTATAATCAGGAGCTGGCGAGCGCGTTCAGCGACTTCTCGAGACGGCTGCTCGCCGACGAGAACAAGGCGATCCTCGTCACCGATGCCGCGCAGCTCGCCGGCATCCCCGACAGCGTCAGGGCGGTGGCGAAGGCCGCGGCGGCGGAGCGTGGCCAGACCGGCTGGGCGATCGTCAACACGCGCTCGGCGGTCGATCCTGTGCTCACTTTCGCCACCGATCGCGCGTTGCGGGAAAAGGTCTGGCGCGCGTTCGTCGACCGCGGCGACAATGGCGACGCGAACGACACGAACGCGACGATCGCGCGGATCGTCAAGCTGCGGGCGGATCGTGCGCACCTGCTCGGCTTCAAGACGCATGCCGACTGGCGGATGCAGGACACGATGGCGAAGACGCCCGCCGCGGCGATGGACCTGATGATGCGGGTCTGGCCGGCGGCGAAGGCGCGCGTCGGCGAGGAGGTCCGCGACATGCAGGCGATCGCGGACAAAGGCGCGACGAAAATCACGATCGAGCCCTGGGACTATCGCTTCTATCAGGAGCAGGTCCGCAAGAGCCGCTACGACCTCGATCAGGCGCAGCTGAAGCCCTATTTCGAGCTCGGCAACATCATCCAGGGGTCGCTCTACGCCGCCAACCGGCTGTACGGGCTGAACTTCAAGGAGATCACCGGCACCGTGCCGGTGTTCGAGCCGAACATGCGCGTCTGGCACGTCACCGACCGTAACGGCAGGGAGGTCGGACTGTTCTACCGCGACGATTTCGCGCGGAGCGGCAAGAGGTCGGGCGCATGGGCCAACACCTATCGCGGCCAGCGCAAGCTCGCGCCCGCGCAGACCGTGCTGTCGTCGAACAACAACAATTTCGCACGGGGGGCGAAGGGGGAGCCGATCCTCATCAGCCTCGACGATGCGCAGACGCTGTTCCACGAATTCGGCCACGCGATCCACGCGATGCTGCAGAACGTCACCTATCCGGGCCTTGCCGGCACGCCGCGCGACTTCGTCGAATATCCCAGCCAGGTGAACGAGCATTGGCTGCTCACCCGCGACGTGCTCGACAAATATGCGCGCCATTACCAGACCGGCGCACCGATGCCGCAGGCGCTGCTCGACAAGATCGAGGCGTCGAAGACGTTCAACCAGGGGTTCGCGACCGCCGAATATCTGTCCTCGGCGATCGTCGACATGAAGCTGCACACGGTGGCGGACGGCGTCGTCGATCCCGATGCGTTCGAACGCGCGACGCTGACCGAAATCGGCATGCCGAAAGAGCTGGTGATGCGGCACCGCCTGCCGCAGTTCAATCACCTGTTCTCGTCCGACAGCTATTCGGCGGGCTATTACAGCTATCTGTGGTCGGAGACGATGGACGCGGACACGTTCGCCGCGTTCGAGGAGGCGGGCAGCCCGTGGGACAAGCCGACCGCGGAGCGGTTCGCGCGCATCCTGCTGTCGACCGGCAACGAAACCGACCGCGCCGCCGCCTATCGCGACTTCCGCGGTCGCGATCCGGACGTCAACGCGCTGCTGAAGAAGCGGGGGTTCCCGACAACCGCCGCCAGATGATGCGACGGGCGGTGTGCCGGCGTCCGGTGCATCGCCGTCCTTCATGGAAAGGTGTGTGTTGTCGCGCAGAGGCGCAGAGGACGCAGAGATGGTGCGCCCGCTTCACCCTCACGCATCCCCGTCAGGCCGTAGAGATGGCAGGGCGCCGCGCACCCGGTACGGGACACCTCCGCGTCCTCCGCGCGAACCCTCTCTCTAGAATCGGATGACATCAGATTGATCCGAATGTTCGTCATTGCGAGCGCAGCGAAGCAATCCAGAGCCGTACCAGGACGCCCTGGATTGCTTCGCTGCGCTCGCAATGACGGATCAGTT
>Ga0209630_10000152_pt1 | contig 78320 bp, 71 predicted proteins | sample COG_01_FD_184745 | JGI IMG/M metagenome (GOLD analysis project Ga0209630, IMG submission 184745) | Pelagic Microbial community sample from North Sea - COGITO 998_met_01 (SPAdes) (version 2) | ecosystem: Environmental > Aquatic > Marine > Neritic zone/Coastal water | place: Helgoland, sampling...
GAGATAAGAATTTAGACATCCCATATAAGTATGCTTCAATGTCTTCATCCAATAATATTGAAGTTGAAGTAAATCATAATTTTAATCCTTTTGATAAAAGTCAAAATGAATTAAACTTCAAAGATTTAAATCAATCTAAGGACAATCAACAATTAGAATATTCTGCTTTTCAAGGAGATTTAAATTCACAGTTAGATTTAGACGATGATTTAAATCATGAGTCTAATTCTAGTGTATTTCAACTTAAAAACAAGTATTTAGTTAACAAGATTAAGTCTGGACTGGTTATAATAAATCAAAACAGAGCACATCAACGAATTTTATATGAAAATTTTCTTAAGTATATAACGGTTCAAGGAAATGATTCACAAAAACTGATATATCCAATAGATGTTCAATTGTCTATTAAAGAAATTGCAATAATTGAAAATTTTAAAACTCAATTAAATAACTCAGGATTTTTATTTGATACGATTAATAATGATACCCTTTCATTTTCTTCGCTCCCTAGCTCAATAGAAAAAGATAATTTAGAATCTATAATCAGATCTTTACTAGATAATATTACTAATGAAATTCCTGATGACAATTTTAGCCAAACAGATATGATTTCAAAATCTTTATCAAAAAGTATGGCAATTAAAAATGGTCAACATTTGAGTGTTAATGAAATGGATTTTATAGTTAATGGGTTATTTGCATGTAAAGAACCTAACACATCACCATTTAATAAAAGAACTTATATAACTTTAACTAAAGAAGATTTAGATAAAAAATTCAATTAAATATGTTTAGATCAATTACAGACGGAGTTAAGCACCTATTAATCATCAATGTGATTATGTTTGGAGCCACAATGCTTATTAGCCCTGAGATGATGTATTCTAAGTTTGGTCTATTTTTTCCAGATAATAATACGTTTGGGATTTGGCAGATTTTTACTCATATGTTTATGCACGGAGGGTTAAGCCATATATTGTTTAATATGTTTGCCCTTTATATGTTTGGAACTGCAGTTGAACAGGTTTATGGAACTAATAAATTCTTACTACTATACTTTTCATCTGGTTTAGGTGCAGCGTTAATAGCTCTACTTTTTTCATACTATAATTTTTACTCCATACTTGATATATTAGTTTCATCTGATATAAATAAATCAGAAATTTTAGATACTTTAAATCAAGGTAAATATAATACTGGCTGGTTATCAGTAATTAATGAAGTTGATCTAAATACTTTTATTTCGGCATTTAATACAAGTATGGTTGGAGCGTCTGGAGCAATCTTTGGCATTTTAGTAGCCTTTGGTTATCTATTTCCAGAAACCAAATTAATGCTATTATTTGTCCCATTTCCTGTAAAGGCTAAGTACTTTATACCTGGAATAATTTTATTGGATTTATTTTCTGCTACAACTGGAGTTTCAATATTTAGCCCAAGTAATACTGCTTACATTGCACATCTTGGTGGAGCACTCACAGGTTTTTTAGTTATATATTATTGGAAAAAAAATCAATTCAATTCTAATAGATGGGATTAAACGATATTAAGTTAAAATACCAATCATTTTCAATCTTTGAAAAGATTATACTTTATAATGTATTAATCTTTCTGTCCTCATTTTTTTTTAAAAGTTATCTTCTCGATTTTTTCCAACTTAACTCAAATTTTCAAAGTCTTATACTTAATCCATGGACTTTAGTAACATATTCTTTTGTTCATATTGGTTTTTTAGATATTATTTTTAATATGCTAATACTTTTCTATGTCAGTAGATTATTGGTTGATTTGTTTAGTACTACTCTTCCTTTAAAAATATATTTTTATGGAATTATCACCGGTGGTATATTTTTTATATTATTTTCTTCAATCTTAGGCATTGACAGTGCAGGATTTAATTTAATTGGAGCTTCGGCAGGGGTAAGAGCCCTTTTAATATTTTTATGTGTGTATATGCCTAATAAACAAGTAAAAATTGCTTTTTGGAATATAGAACTAAGGTATATAGCTTATTTCATATTAATTGTAGATGTACTAGGAGCTTTTGGTACAAACTCAGGAGGTTATATTTCTCATATTGGAGGAGATTTACTTGGTTTATATTTTTATTCTAATTTGTATTCAAATAGTAAAACATCTTTTTTTAACTGGGAATCTATCAAATCTTATTTCTCTAAGAAATCTTCGATGAAATATTATAAAAATAAAAATTCAAAAAAATCGAGACTTAAAAATGATGCATCTACTCAAAAAAGAATTGATATTATTTTAGAAAAAATTAGTAAAAGTGGATATGAAAATTTATCTAAGGACGAAAAAGAATTTTTATTTAAAGTTGGTAAAAAGTAATATGTAAATGAAGAAACTGAATTTTATAGATAAGTTACTTTATTTTGTTAATTCAATTTTAGCCATCCTATTATTATTATCTTTTTTATTACAGTTTATAAAACCAAGTCTATTTCCTTATTTGTCTTTTATGAGCTTATCAGTTCCAATTTTATTAATAATTAATTTGTTGTTTTTTGTTTATTGGTTGGTAAAACTTAAAAAACAATTTATTCTATCTTTATTTGTACTGTTAATTGGATATAATCAGGTCCTTTCTTTTTTTAAATTATCTGATAATCTAGAGCGAGTTAGTCCGGATACTATAAGTGTAATGAGTTATAATGTACGATTATTCAATTTGTATAATTGGATTGATAGTGATGTTGAAAATGATATCAACTCATTTATAGATACTCAGGAGCCGGATGTAATTAATATGCAAGAATATAGATTTACAGATAGATTTTTACTTGAAAATTATAAATTTCAACACTCATCTTTGAGTGATGGAAAAACTAGTTATGGTCTAGCTACTTTTTCGAAATTACCTGTAGTAAATAAGGGGATAATTAAATCTGACAACCAATCTACAATTGCAATATTCATTGATGTAAAAAAATATTCAGACACCTTAAGGTTTTATAATATTCATTTGCAATCTTTTAAACTTGAATCTGAATTAGAGATATTAGATCAAAATAATTCAGATAAAATTTTAAATATTTTTGATAATACATTTAAAATCCAAGAGAATCAAGCTATTATTATATCTAAACATATTGAAAAATCACCATATAAAGTGGTAGTTTCAGGTGACTTTAACAACACAGCTTACTCTTATGTTTATAAGCTTCTAAAGGGAGACTTAGTAGATTCATTTGATTCTGCTGGAAATGGCTTTGGAAGTACATACAACTTTAAATACTTCCCGATGAGAATAGATTTTATACTAATGGATAAAACATTTAGGATAAATGACTTTAAAACCTTTAATCAAAATTTATCGGATCATTTTCCTATAATATCTACTTTTAATTTGTAATGTCTATTATTTGTACTAATTAGTTATTAGTGACACAGAATTCGGTCCTTCACTAAAGAGTAGATCTAGAATACTTAAATTATTTATATATCCGTGCTTTGATTCAAAAACCTGAATATACTTAGGAGTATCAATTTTCTTTTCTTTTCTAGCATTGCTCAAATCTCTTAAATCAATAATATCATTAGTCTTTTCTACATATTCACCACTAATTTTATAAACTAAATCTAGATCTAACAGACTAGAAATTAACCTAATGCATTTAATATTAAAATCAGCTAAAAATTTTTCTTTTTCAGAGTATAATTTTATAAAATCATCTTCAAAATATTCAAAATAAGGAGAGCTTCTATAGGCGCTTTGTAAGGATTTTAGATGTAAATCCATCCAATTACTATCATAAGAGATTTTAACATCTTTAAATAGCTCTCTGTATTTATGAGTATGAATTACTGGAATAAAAAGACCTAATTTTCCATTAGCACCATAAATATAGGTTCTGTTTCTAAATGTTTGTTTTTGATAATTGTCACTTACCTCAAAGAGAATATTGTTGGCTTTAATTATTTGAGTGAACTGATGAATATTAGGAAAATAATTTGGATGAATTAGAATATCCATTAATCTTCTTTTTTATATTTTTTCCATTTTTTAATTCCAAAATAAATACCAAGGAACACTAAAAATGGTACAAAATATGAAGTCGGAGTGCCTTCTCCATGAACTGTTGTGAACATTCTATCCCATCTTATTTTATTAAATCCTTTTCCATTTGTATTCCAACTCATCCATTTAAAGACTGGTTTTCCAACAACATGATCAAATGGTACAAACCCCCATGCTCTAGAATCCTGAGAGTTATGACGATTATCACCCATTAACCAATAATAATCTTGTTTAAATGTATAGTCTTTAGCAAGTTCTCCATTTATGAAGATATTGTTTTCATTTACTTTGAGAGTATTGTTTTCATACACTTCAATCACTCTTTTGTAAAGTGGTAAATTTTCAATATTTAAATCTATAGTTGTTCCAGCCTTTGGAATATATATAGGACCGAAAAAATCATTATTCCAATTATAATTCTCATTATGAGGAAAAATGTTAGAATCTCTTTTACCTTCAATTGATAAATATTTTTCAACAGAGCCTACATTTGGATGATTTTTGAATCGATCAACAGTCTTATCACTCATTGCAATAAACTGATAAGTGTTTTCTCTATTTATTATACCAAAAGGGTCTGTAATATCATAATTGTTAACCATTACTTTTTTACTAAAAGTTCTGTTTTTAGGTTGAACTAGATATGAGAATTGTAATTCTGCACGATCACTTAATTCATTTTTCTTTCCATTTATATAAACATACCCCTCTTTAATTTCTAGAGTGTCACCTGCAATACCTACAGATCTTTTAACATAATTGGTTTTTTTATCAATCGGCTTGTAATGGTATTTGTCTGTGTAATACATATTAAGCATTGTATCCACAGGCCAATTAAATACAACTATATCATTATTTTTTATTTTTTGAAAACCAGGAATTCTTAAATATGGTAGTTCAAACTCTTCTAAATAAGATTTTGTTTTTATTAAAGGAAGAGTATCGTGGACCATTGGAGCTGCGACTGCTGTCATTGGTACTCTAGCCCCATAATGGAATTTACTTACAAATAGAAAATCGCCAACAAGTAATGATTTTTCCAACGATGATGTTGGAATAGTGTAAGGTTGAATTACATAGTTATGAAATATAGTAGCAAGTATAATTGCCCAAAGAATTGAGCTGGTCCATTCTCCACTAGTACTTTTTGGATTTATGTCTCTATTTTTAACATGCTCTAGATCTAAAAAATAGTTGAGGTAATAGGTGTATAAACCTAGCGTAATGATAGTAAGAAAAGTATCTAGATAAGTGTTTTTACCAAAACTTCTTGCTATTTCAACCCATATTACAATAAACATCATAACATTTATTACAGGTAAGAAAAGTAAAAAAACTAACCACCACTCACGATTAATTATTCGCATTAAAACAACGGCATTATACACTGGCACAAATGCTACCCAAGGCTTTTCACCAGCTTTAATATATAATTTCCATGTTCCTAGCCCATGTATAAATTGTACTGCAATAAATATTATAAACCAATCTTGGTAAGACATTTTTTTTAATTTTTTGTAAAAATAACAATTCAGTTACAACAATAACTATTATTTAACCGATGATTAACATATCACTAATAGAAAAACAACCTTTCTTATTTACTAACCACTCTGCTGAAATAACAGCGCCAAGCGCAAACCCATAACAGCGCCAAGTGCAAACCCATTACGATTTAAAGCTTCGTGTTTTATTGAGATTATGTCATTCTCAGAGCTATAAACTACTTTATGAACTCCATTAACTTCCTTTTCTCGAGAAGAATTAATATTAATTTTATCCTTGGAACTAGAATCTAATTCCCAATTTTTATATCTAGAATTTGAAATAATATCATCAGCTAATGTAATTGCTGTCCCACTAGGTCTATCTAACTTATGTATATGATGAGTTTCATCAATTGAAGTTTTATATTGATTCTTATCCGACATCAGATGGGCTAATTTTTTATTTAATTCAAAAAAAAGATTAGCTCCTAAGCTAAAGTTAGACGCGTATAAAAAACTTCCATTTTTCTTATCACACAACTTTTTAATATCATCTAAATCTTCTAACCAACCTGTAGTTCCACTTACAACTGGAACATTAGTATCTATACAATTTTTGATATTTGCAAATGCCGATTCAGGTGTGCTGAATTCAATAGTAACATCTACATCGTTAATTAAATTTATATCGCAATTATTTGTTTTAAAGCTTATTAAGTGACCTCTATCTATAGCAACTTTTTCTATCGCTTTGCCCATTTTTCCATATCCAATTATACCAATCTTCATAATTTTAATTTTAAACTCAGAGAAAGATCTGAAGTTGAGTTTATTTCATTGAAATTATAAACTGGAGCGAGAGATAAATTATCATCAATATTGTATTGCATTAAGTGTGCATCTACATTGGCGTCAATTATATTTAATGCATAGAGACCAATTGTTATTAAGATGGACATTTCTTTATTCCTTTTTAGTTGCTTTTGTGCTCTTATAAGACCGTCATTTGAAATATTTGGTGTAACTCCTGATCCCCAAAATTCATCATCGGAAAAACCGGCTAATCTTCTTTTATATGCCCCACGATAACGTTTATAGCTATCGTTGTTTTGATTATGAAAATATATACCTGTTCCCAGTGCCCCATAAACAATTGGTATTTTCCAATATTTCTTATTATAAGCTTGTCCTAATCCAGGTAAAACAGCAGAAAAAAATGCAGCTTTTGCAGGAGCTAAAATTTTTTTCTTTTCTAATTTTTCATCTATTTCTTGAGTAAAAATACTCTGGGATAGAAATAAAGTTATTAAAAATAAAAATAGCTTATTGTTTGTCATTTAATAGTTTATTAATTCTATTGAATTCTATTTCGTTGTCAAAATTTACAATAAAATTTCCTTTTCCGTTTTTCCCTTTATTGATAAATACTTCTGTTTCAAGTAGAGAACTATTAAATTTTTCTTTTATCCTACTTGTAACTTGAGAAGGTTTTCCTTTTAAATCTCTAACAAGTATTTCGGTATTTCTAACGGATAAATTTTTAGAAATTATTTTTTTATAAATATTTAATTGATCTTTATCTGAATTTATATTTATTAGCGCTCTTCCATGCCCCATAGAAATAAATCCATCTCTAATACCGCTTTGTATAATAGGATCTAGTTTTAATAATCTTAAGTAATTACTAATGGTAGTTCTATTTTTTCCAATTTTGTCACTAAGCTCCTCCTGAGTTAAATTGATTTCTTCAATTAATCTTTGATAAGAGATGGCTATTTCGATAGCATCTAAATCTTGCCTGTGAATATTTTCTACAAGAGCCATTTCTAGTGAATCTTGATCATTGGCCTCTCTTACGTATGCTGGAATTTTTTTTAAACCAATTTCTTTACATGCTCTGAGTCTTCTTTCTCCAGAAATTAATTGGTAATCATTATTTCCTACTTTTCTAACCGTAATAGGTTGAATTATTCCAATATTCTTAATCGAAACACTAAGTTCTTGTAAGGAGGTATTATTAAAATTAGACCTTGGTTGAAATGGGTTTACTGATATTTCATCAATATTAATTTCATTAACACTAGACTTAATAGTGTCCGTTTCTTTTGAACTTAACATCGCAGATAAACCTCTTCCTAAAACTTGTTTCTTATTAGCCATTTATACTTTAATTTTTTGAAATTAATTCTCTAGCTAGACTTAAATAATCTTCAGCCCCTTTACTTCCAACGTCGTAATTAATAATACTCTCACCATAACTTGGTGCTTCTCCAAGTTTAACATTACGTTGAATGATCGTTTTAAATACCATATCTGAAAAATGATTTTTAACTTCTGTAACAATTTGATTGGCGAGTTTTAATCGAGAATCATACATGGTCAGTAACATTCCTTCTATTTCTAAATTAGAATTGTGTATTTTTTGAATGTTCTTTATAGTATTTAATAATTTCACAAGACCTTCAAGTGCAAGATACTCACATTGAATAGGAATTATTACTGATGTTGCTGCAGTTAATGCATTTAAGGTAATAAGACCAAGTGAAGGAGCACAGTCAATTATAATATAGTCATAATCTAAATTACATTTACTTATTGCTTTTTTTAACATGTATTCCCTTTCAGCTGTATCCACTAATTCAATCTCTATTGCCACTAGGTCTATGTGGGAGGGAATAATATCTAAATTCGGAACATCTGTTTTTTGAATACAGTCTGCTATATTTTTAGTATGCTCTAGAACTTGATACGTTCCATATTCCACAGATTCTGTATCAACTCCTAAAGAAGAGGTAGCATTAGCCTGAGGGTCGGCATCAATAAGTAGCACTTTTTTTTCTAAAACACCCAATGAAGCTGCTAAATTAACTGAAGTAGTGGTCTTACCAACACCACCTTTTTGATTAGAAACAGCAATAATTTTAGTCATTAATTCAGTTATTTATAAAAATTAAAAATACAACTAATTAGGTATAATTAAAATATAACTTGTTAACATTTTAAGAAGAAAAAATTAATAATGATACTATCTATTTAATAGTTTGGTAAGAATGGTTTTAGCTGTTTCACTAATTTTTGTACCAGGTCCAAAAATTGCAGTAACTCCCTTATCTTTTAAGAAAGCGTAGTCTTGTTTAGGAATTACTCCCCCAACAATAACCATAATATCTTCTCTTTGATATTTTTTTAGCTCTTTAATAACTTCTGGCACTAAGGTTTTATGTCCACCAGCTAAAGAAGATATTCCTAATATATGAACATCATTCTCCATAGCTTGTTTGGCTGCTTCATAAGGGGTTTGAAATAAAGGACCAATATCTACATCAAAGCCTAAATCGGCATAACTAGTAGCAACTACTTTTGCACCACGGTCATGTCCATCTTGTCCCATTTTAGCAACTAAAATTCTTGGTCTTCTGCCATCTAATAAAGAAAATTTATCTGCTAATTCAATAGCCTCTTTAAATGAATTGTCGTTTTTAATCTCTTTACTATACACTCCAGTAAAAGTATTAATTTTTGCTTTATATCTCGTGAAAACTTTTTCCAAAGCACTAGTTATTTCTCCAATAGTAGCTCTGTTTTTAGCCGCCTCTATAGCCAAAGCTAATAAATTTTCATTCGTAGCTGCTGCATTTGTTAATTTGGTTAAAGAAATTTCTACTTTTTTTTGATTCCTTGCTTTTTTTACTTTTTTTAATCTTTCAATCTGTAAATCCTTAACTTTTTTGTTATTGACTTCTAAATATTGTATTTGTTCATCGTAATCAATTTTAAAATCATTAACACCTACTATAATATCTTTTTTAGAATCAATTTTTGCTTGTTTCTTGGTTGCTGATTGTTCAATTCTCATTTTTGGAATTCCTTTTTCAATTGCTTTAGTCATTCCTCCATAACTTTCAATCTCCTGTATATGTTTCCAAGCTTTTTCAACGAGACTATTGGTTAAGTTTTCTAGGTAATAACTACCTCCCCAAGGGTCTACAGTTTTTGTAATTTTAGTTTCATGTTGCAAGTATAACTGGGTGTTTCTTGCAATTCTTGCAGAGAACTCTGTAGGTAGAGCTATAGCTTCATCTAGCGAGTTAGTGTGCAAACTTTGAGTTCCTCCAAACACAGCTGCACTTGCTTCTACGCATGTTCTTGTGATGTTATTAAAAGGATCTTGCTCGGTTAAACTCCAGCCACTAGTTTGACAATGTGCTCTAAGCATTAGTGATTTTTTTAGTTTAGGATTGAATTTTTTCATGAGTTTACACCAAATTAATCTACCCGCTCTAAGTTTAGCAATTTCCATAAAATGATTCATTCCTATTCCCCAGAAAAAAGAAAGTCTAGGGGCAAACTCATCAATACTCAATCCAGCTTTAAGACCATTTTTAACATATTCAATTCCATTACAAAGTGTATAGGCCAATTCTATATCATTAGTAGCACCAGCTTCTTGCATATGGTAACCAGAGATACTTATACTATTAAATTTTGGCATTTTTTCAGATGTAAATTTAAAAATATCTGAAATTATTCTCATAGATTCTCTTGGTGGATAAATGTATGTATTTCTGACCATGTACTCCTTCAAAATGTCATTTTGAATTGTACCTTTTAAATTACTAATTTCAACTCCTTGTTCCTCTGCTGCAACTATATAAAAAGCCATTATAGGTAAGACAGCACCATTCATAGTCATTGAAACACTCATCTTATCTAAAGGAATTTTATTGAAAAGTATCTTCATATCCTCTACAGTATCAATAGCTACACCAGCCTTTCCAACATCTCCAGAAACTCTTAGGTGATCTGAATCGTAACCTCTATGAGTTGCTAAATCAAATGCTACAGACAATCCTTTTTGGCCACCTTTTAAGTTTTTTTGATAAAAGGCATTACTTTCTTCAGCTGTAGAGAATCCAGCATACTGTCTAATTGTCCATGGCTTTGTTGTATACATACTTGAATAAGGTCCTCTCAAAAAAGGTTCAATTCCAGCGCCAAAACCTAAATGTCCTAGTTGCTTTAAATCTTGAACTTCATATGTAGATTTAATGTTTATTTCTTCAGAGGTTTCAAAATCTGAAATATTAACTTTTGAAATTGATAACTGTTCTAATTCGATATTTTTGAATCTATCTCTATTCATTATCGAGTCGTATTTTTTCGCTTTCAGCAGCTAATCTTTTTTTAATTAGTGGCTCTATCAAGGTTTTTTTAGATTTTCTAATAGGGAAGGGGTTAGTTTCTAATTGCTGCTTCATCTTTTCATCCATATTTACATAAAGATTAGAACCAACTAGAATTTCTAATTTAGAGTTGTAGTTTTCTTGTTCCTTAGAAGAGTTTTCTTTAATTTTTCTTTGAATTGTACCATTTTTTAGATGATCTAAAAAACTTGATTTACAATCTAATTCTTTAAATAAATTAAATGATTTTTTTGCAAACTCATCGACTAAGTAGCTTATGTAGTATGAACCAGAAATAGGATTTTTAACTTTATCAATATGACATTCATGCTTTAAAATCAGTAATTGATTAATTGAAATCCTAGAAGAAAACTCATTTTTATTTTTATAAATAGAATCGTAATTAAAGTTTTTTATTGAATTAGCGCCACCTAAAATGGCAGCCATACACTCTGAAGTAGATCTAATAATGTTATTGTTATAATCATAAATCGTTTTATTTCTAGTTGTAGGAATTGCTATTACATGAACGTTATTAATTGGAAGGCCATATGTATTACTTATAGTTTTCCACAATATTCTAAATGCTTGAATCTTTGCAATTTCAAAAAAATAGTTAGAGCCAATAGCTATTTCAAAATTTAGTTGTTTAATAATAGTTTTACCAAATAGATTTATGTATTCATTAGCCTGAGACATTGAATAACTAATTTGTTGTATGATATTTGCTCCTGCCTCTTGAAAGTATGTAGATTTAAGCTGAACAACCGACTTAAAATGTGTTATTTTATTTAGTATATCTTTAAATCTATTAACTTCCTGCTTATAATTTGTTTTCCAATTTCCCCTTGTCAAGTAATCACCAAGTAAATCATGGTCAAGATGAAACAAAGATTTATTCTCTTTAGCATAATCATCTAATTTTGATAAAATCAGTTCACTTAAATCTTCTATTTTAAAATATATGTTGAGATACGTTAAATCAATATCATCAAATAATAAATCAAGATTGATATTTTTCTTATGAATATGAATAGTTATGTCATAAACTTCTTGACTAATAAGTTTTTTAATTTCCTGATTTGATTTAAACTCATCATTTAAATAGATTTCTTGGGATATATTCCAATTTTCAGGTAAGAAGAAATTATTAGTAGATTTATATTTATCTGTAAAAAAAGGTTTTACATTTACTCCTTCATCAGAGGTCCAATTAACCTCAGTATTATAATCTTTTCCAGCCAAGTCAAATTGAATTTGTTGTTTCCAGTATTTTTCTGAAATTGAATCAAATTCTTTAAACAAATTAGAGCTCATTGTTATTTCTTTACATTACTACTGTCAAATTCAATTATGAAAATATCTTCGTTTTCCCTTTTCATAAATAACTTTTCTCTTGCATACTTTTCTAAGCCACTATCTGATTGGATTTTAGACAACTCTTTTTTGTCTTTTTCAATCTCACTTTTATAGTACTCAGTTTCCTTTTTTAATTCATTTATTTGTTCGTTTAGTTCTAGATGAACTAATGTTGAGTTACTGTCAAAAAAAACCATCCATATAGCAAATAATAATAAAATTATTACGTAGATATTCTTAAATATAGATGGAATTTTAAATTTCATTTTTCAATACTTTTTTTATAAAATTACTAATTCTTACATCACAATCACTGTCCAAGTTATTATTATCTAAGATAAGATTGCAGTATTTTTTTACAGGTTCAATATGCAAGTTATGCATTGGATGGAGTAATTCATTAAATAATTTTATTGTATTAAGTTTGTTTCTTCCTCTTTCAACAAAGTCTCTTTCAACTCTTCTTTCTTCACGAATATTTTCAGCTACATCTATATAAATCCTATGGTTAAGAATATTTCTAATATTTTTATCACTTAAAATCAGTATTCCTTCAATTATAATGATTTTTTTTGGCATTATTAAGGTTGTATCATTGGTCCTTAAATGATTACTGAAAGAGTAGTTTGGTCTTTTTATACTAAATCCATCTTTTAATAGTTTTAAATGTTCATAAAATAGTTCAAAATCTAATGCTTCAGGGATATCATAGTTTAGCTTGTCTCTTTGCTCAAAGCTTAAGTTAGAATTATCCTTGTAGTACGAATCCTGTGAAAGAACACATATGTCTTTTTCAGAAATTTCATTAATGATTTTATCAACTATTGTTGACTTACCACAGCCAGTACCACCCGTTATTCCTATTAAATACATTTATTAAAATTTATTTACTAAATATATAATTAATTTGGTAAGATTTTAATAATTCCAAGATTTTCAACCCCAGCATAAACAAAACCTTTTGGACCAATTTCTAAAGACCTTACTCTACCAATTCCTTCAAATAGCTTTTCTTCTTTAACAACTCTATCACCATCTAAAATACACATGTGTAAATATTCAAATTTTAAAGATCCAATAAGAAGATTATTTTTTAGTTTAGGATACATGTCACTTGTTACAAATACCATTCCACTTGGTGCAATAGATGGCACCCAATAATGTATAGGATCTTCCATCCCTTTCAAGCTTGTATTATCAGTAAACTTAGTTCCTATGTAGTTAACACCATAACTTGCTAAAGGCCAGCCGTAATTTTTACCAGGACTTATTATGTTAATTTCATCTCCTCCTCTTGGTCCATGTTCATGAATCCAAATTTCATTTGATAAAGGATTAATAGCTATTCCTTGAGGGTTTCTGTGCCCATAAGAATAAATGGCTTTTTTTGCATATCGATCTTTTACAAATGGATTATCAATTGGAATACTTCCGTCATCATCAAGACGATATATTTTACCACCATCTCTTTTTATATTCTGTGGGTTTACATTCCTGTTTCCTCTATCCCCAATTGAAAAATATATTTGGTTATTATCATCAAAAATTATTCTACTGCCAAAATGTTGCCCCTTTTTACTATTAGGAGTTGCACTATATAAAAGCTCTTTATTTGTGATTTTATTTCCGCTTATTTTAAATCTCATCAGTGAGGTGTTAGCTCCATTTTTATCATCATTTGAAGAAGCATAAGTTATGTAGATCCAGCCATTATCCTTATAGTTTGGATGAAGTTCAATGTCTAATAGACCACCTTGCCCTAAATCTACAATTTCTGGTAATCCATTTATATAAGTTTTAATTCCATTTTTAAAATGGATTAATTTTCCCTCTTTTTCAGTAATTAGTATAGATTTTTCGTTTAAAAAGACAAATGACCAAGGGTTATTTAAGTCAGAGACAATTAATTCGTAATTTTCTTTAGGATTTAATTCACTTGAGAATACTTGAATTGTAAGAAGGAATATTGATATTTTAGACAGTAATTTTTTCACTTTATTTTTTGCTTTAAATTACAAAAAAATCAGAGAGATATTAAAAGAAAATTATATATTTGGCTTCTATAATTATTCGGGGTGTAGCGTAGCCCGGTTATCGCGCCGCGTTTGGGACGCGGAGGTCGCAGGTTCGAATCCTGCCACCCCGACTAAATTATTAAATTACTCATATTTAATTTTTCAATTATGAAACCGAACTCTCAAAAAATCAAGTGTCTAATTATTGGTTCAGGACCTGCCGGATATACTGCTGCTATTTATGCTGCAAGAGCTAATATGAGTCCAGTTTTATACCAAGGAATTCAGCCTGGCGGACAACTAACGACAACAAATGACGTTGAAAATTTCCCTGGATATCCAGATGGAATTACTGGCCCTGAAATGATGATTCAATTACAAAAGCAAGCTGAGAGATTTGGTACAGATGTCAGAAGTGGATGGGTCACAAAAGTTGAGTTTAATGATGGATTAAAAGTATGGGTTAATGATAATGAAGAATTAGACTGTGAAACTATCATAATATCAACAGGAGCTTCAGCCAAATATTTAGGTTTAGAATCTGAACAAAAATATTTAAAACTAGGTGGCGGAGTCTCTGCTTGTGCAGTTTGTGATGGGTTTTTCTACAAAAATCAAGATGTTATAATTGTTGGTGCAGGTGATTCTGCTTGTGAAGAGGCACATTATCTTTCTAAGTTGTGCAATAAAGTTACAATGCTAGTTAGAAGAGATGAGTTTAGAGCTTCTAAGATTATGCAAGAAAGAGTAAAAAATACAGAAAATATTGACATTCTATTTAATACAGAAACTGTTGAAGTTATTGGCAATGACCAAGTTGTTGACTCAGTTTTGGTTAAAAATAATAAGACTGATAAGCAAACTACAATTCCAGTTACTGGTTTCTTCGTAGCTATTGGTCATAAACCTAATACTGATATATTTAAGCCATACTTAGATATGGATGAAACGGGTTATATAGTAAATGAGCCTGGGTCTAGTAAAACAAATATTCCTGGAGTTTTTGTTTCTGGTGATGCTGCTGATCATGTTTATAGACAAGCTATTACTGCTGCTGGAACAGGTTGTATGGCTGCCTTGGACGCAGAAAGATATTTAGCATCATTATAATTATATGAATTCAATAAAATATACTTTTTTTTTATTTTTCCAACTTCCATCAGCATTCTTTTGTGGAGTTAGACTAAAGTATTTAGATTCTTTAAAATCAATTGTTTCAATAAACCATTCCTGGTTTAATAAAAACCCGTTTAAATCAATTTTCTGGGCAGCACAAGGTATGGCTGCTGAACTAACAACAGGTTCTTTAATAAAAAATGTTATTAAAGAAAGTGGACTGAATGTTTCATATCTCGTAGTTGAAAATAAATCATCTTTTTTCAAGAAGGCAACCGGAAAAATAATTTTTGAATGTAATCAAGGCAAAGAATTACAAGATTTATTTAATTCATTTAATCAAGACAATAATAATGCCACTATTGAGCTTAAATCGGTTGGGGTAGACTCAAACAATGTAAAAGTTTCAGAATTTAGTTTTACTTGGTCTTTGAAAGTTAGGTCTTAACTTTTAAAGTTTTTAAAGATATATTGTCCTTTTAGGACCTCTTTTTTGTTATTTAAAACATCATCCATTTTTTTAAATTCATTTACTATATTTTTTGCTTGAACAATTATCTTATTTCCCATCTCTGATAATTCAATTGGTTTTTTTGTTCTATCAAATATTTTAACTTTTAATTCTTCTTCGAGCTTTTGTATTTGCATACTTAAAGTAGGTTGAGAAATATTACATATATAAGCTGCCTTAGTAAAATTTCTAGTTTTTTCTAACGTAATTATATATTTTAACTGAGTGATAGTCATCGTAATACCTTAACATTATTGATAAAAATATTACTTATTGGCCAATCTAAATCATCAGTGTCTACTCCGGCAATTTTATCAACTACATCCATTCCTTTTGTAACTTTACCAAAAATAGTATAATCTCCATCTAAAAAGTGCGCTCCTGATTTACTTTGAACTATAAAAAATTCGTAAGGAGAGGCTAGCTTGTGAGGGTTTTCTATGATACTACTAGGCATACTTACCATTCCTCTTGAATGTTTAAATCCGTGGTTGTTATCTACAGGAAGTAAATATTTTCCAATTGACTTTCTTTTTCTCCAAATCTTTTTGTTGTCGCTATTTCCACCTTGGATAATAAAATTATTAATCACTCTATAAAATTGTGTGCTTTTGAAATAATTTAATTTAGATAAATACAAGAAATTAGATCTATGAAACTTAGTTTCGTTAAAAAGAGTTATTTCAATCTTACCCATATCAGTGTCTAATTCTATAACATTTTCCTTATGAATTTTGTCATATTCTAAGAAAAAATCCATAGCGTTTTTTTCTGTTAAAACAAATTTTGACTTATCTTTTGAAGCTTCTTTTTTTACTTTACTAACACTAGTAACTTTAGTTTTATTTATATTTTTCTTATCTTCTATAGTGCAGGAAGATAACAATGAAGCAATTAAAAACAGATATAGTAATCTCATTACTTATTAAAAATGAATTTTAAAGATCTAAAATGTATAATACCAAAGTTAAAGTTAAGTAATTTAAATTCAAAAACGTCTCAAATTAAACTAGCACCAAGTTTTAGAAAAGAATTTATAAAACTTAATAGTAATAAGCTCTTAAACTCAAAGAAAGCCGCTGTAACAGCAGCATTGTACGCAGATGAGAATAATCTAGTAAGATTAATATTAATTTTAAGAAATACCTATAATGGAGTTCATTCAAATCAAATTGGCTTTCCAGGTGGTAGAGTAGAAGAGGATGACAAAACTCTATTTGATACAGCAATTAGAGAAACCTATGAAGAAATTGGTGTAGCTGTAGAAAAAAATGAATTAATTAAAGAGTTAAAGGAAATTTATATTCCTCCAAGTAATTTTAATGTATACCCTTTTTTAGTTTTATTAAATCACCCACCTTGTTTTATGAAAGACGATAAAGAGGTTAAAGAAATTATTACAATAGATTTAGATTCTTTACTTAATTGCAAAATTACTCAGACTTTAATACCAGTTCCTACTATATTAAATGAATTAAACACTCAAAATGATGTATTAGTACCAACCTTTAAATTAGCTGGCTATAATGTTTGGGGAGCTACAGCAATGATGCTCTCTGAAATAAGAGATTTAATTAACGATGTTATTTAACTTTTATTAACTTAGCGCTTTAATCAATTATACGTGGGTCTTTTTAAGAGAAATCCTTTTGGTCATATTTTATTTATAAAGAAATGGTTAATTCGTATTCTTGGTACTTTATCCCATCGCAGATTTAGAGGTTTCAATGAACTAAAAATTGAGGGTTCTGAGATAATCAAAAATTTACCTGATAAAAATGTCTTATTTATTTCTAATCACCAAACATATTTTGCAGATGTAGTTTCTATGTTTCATGTATTTAATGCTAGTTTAAAAGGAAGGGTCGATTCTATTAAAAATGTTGGCTACCTATGGCACCCTAAACTTAATATGTATTTTATTGCTGCAAAAGAAACAATGACATCTGGCTTACTACCAAAAATAATGGCATATGCTGGGTCTGTGAGTATTGAAAGAACTTGGAGAAGTAAAGGCGAAGATGTTAAAAGGCAAGTTAAAATGAGTGATGTTTCTAAAATTGGTACAGCTTTAAATGATGGTTGGGTTATTACTTTCCCACAAGGAACTACAACTCCTTTTAAACCCATTAGAAAAGGAACGGCATTTATTATTAAACAATATAAACCCATAGTAATTCCCATTGTAATTGACGGTTTTAGAAGATCATTTGATAAAAAAGGGCTGAGAATTAAAAAGAAAAATATCCTTCAATCAATGGAAATTAAACCTCCTTTAGATATTGATTATGAAAAGGATACAGCAGAAGATATTGTTACAAAAATTGAATATGCAATAGAACAACATCCTTCATTTTTAAAAGTTATTTCAAAGGAAGAATTGAAAAAAAATAATGAGCTAAATAAAAAAAGAGAGTGGTAGTTATTTTTTTGGAGGCATTGGACCTCTAAGATGAATTATTAATGCATTTAGAAAGTTTCTTAACATTTGATCTCCACATTCCATATATTTTGGGTGATTCTCATTTCTAAAAAATGCATTAAGTTCACTTTTTGAAACTTTAAAATCTACCAATGTAAATATCTTTATAATATCATTATCTCTTAGCTTGTGTGCCACCCTGAGTTTTTTAAAAATATCATTATTAGTTAGTCCCATATTTTTATTTTTTTTTATTCTTTAAATATTTTTCAAGCCACTTATCTTGTTCCCACAATACATGAAAAATACTTTCCTTAGATCTGTATCCATGACTTTCCTTTGGTAGCATAACAAGTCTTACTGTAGCGCCTAGCCCCTTTAAGGCGTTAAAATACCTTTCACTTTGCATCGGGTATGTTCCTGAATTATTATCATCCTCACCATGAATTAATAATAATGGTGTTTTCATCTTGTCTGAGTGCATAAATGGTGACATTGAATAATAAATTTCTGGTGATTCCCAATAACTTCTTTCTTCACTTTGAAAACCAAAAGGGGTCAAGGTTCTATTGTAAGCTCCGCTTCTAGCGATTCCTGCAGAAAATAAATTACTATGCGATAAAAGATTAGCAACCATAAAAGCGCCATAACTGTGTCCTCCAACTGCTACACGGTTAGTATCTATATAGCCTAACTTATCAACAGCATCAATTGCAGCCTTTGCATTATCTACTAACTGTATTCTAAAACTGTCATTTGGCTCAATATTATCTTCTCCAACAATTGGAAAAGAAGCATCGTCTAAAACAACGTAACCTTTAGTAATCCAATAAACCATTGAACCATAATATGGATACGTAAATTTATTTTCATTTTTTGTGCTTTGTCCGGCACTAGATTTATCTTTAAACTCCCTTGGATAAGCCCATAAAATCATAGGTAACTTTTCTTTGGATTTTTTATCATAGTCAACTGGTAAATATAATACCCCAGAAAGCTCAAGACCATCATTTCTTTTATATTTAATAACTTCTTTATGTGCATCTTTAATAGGATCAAAAGGGTTTTTAAAAAATGTGTATTGAGTAAGTTTCTTATTATTAATTTTTTTTGTAAAATAATTTGGAAAATCAACAGCAGATTCAATTCTTACAAATAATTCATTATTACTTGGACTAAAATCAATTATTGATTCAAATTTATCAATATAGTCCGATTCAAATATTCTATTTTTTTCAAAGCTATTTATATTGATTTTATCAATAAATGGAAATTGTCCATTTTTAGTATATCCATCTCCTATAAGAAAGGCATTGTCAGATTTTAATTTAATTACATTTTTGTTTAACGAGTTCTTTTCTTTTATAAAGTAACCAGGATCGCTGTAATTATCTTGATAATTTCTATCAGTTAGGATTGATATTTTTGATTTATTATTTGATGGATTAAATGCATATATTTTTTCATTTCTTGTATTCCACCAATAGTCATAAGCAATTGCAAAATTATCATTTCCCCAATCAATCCCTCTAAATCTATTAATTGTTTTTAATATGCTAATACCTTCACCATAATATGGCTTCTCTATTTCAAATACTTCATCTCTAAATTCTACTTCATTTGAGGGGTCTCCTGAGTCAAGAGCTTTGACATAGGTTAAAGTTGAGGGTTTGTCTGATCTCCAGCTGAAATTTCTTTTACCAGTTCTTACAGACATAAAACCTTTTGGTAGTTCTTCAATTAAAGGAACATCAATTAGGTTTTGAATAAGCTCAGAATTTTTCGAATATATATTAACTGAGTTAGGAAATCTTCTGTAAGTAACTATGTATGAAAACGGTTTTTTAATTTCACTTACCATAACGTAATTACCATCTGGAGATACAGAAATATTTGTATACATCCCTTTATTCAACCATTTTTTATGAGAACCATCTGTTGAGACTTTATATAACTCAGAAGTTGCAAGCTGCTCAAAATTTAATTCATCTGTTTTGTTTTTTAATAAATCTTGATATGTTCTATTTTGTGCTTTTTCACCAAAATTTGATGAAATTGTTGGGCCTGTTGGTACTACATTATTAGACTCAATTAAATCCATTTTATCTTGTGGAATTACCTTAACAAGTAAATTTTTACTGTCTGAAAACCAATTAATTACATTTCCAATGTTAGAGTTTAATTTAAGATCAAAAACTTTATTTGCTGATCTAGATTTTAAATTCAACACCCAAAGTTCAACTCCGAAATCAGTTGTATGAGTAAAAGCAATCATCTTTTCATTAGGAGACCAATTAAGATTAGATATTTTTGGGTTTATTGGCATCCCTACTATTTCTTTTGGATCAGCCTTAGAATCTGAAAACCCTTTTAACTTAATATTATTGTAATATGTAATCCTACTACCAATGTTAGTTTTAGGATTGATTCTAAGCCCTGCTAGTCTCAATTCTTTAGTAGAAAGTTCTTCAATTGATTTATAGTTACTTCTGTATAAAAAAATTAAATAATCTTTATTATTATCGTAAATAACTGATGGTGGTCTATCAAATTCAACTAATTCTAATATTTCAGATGAAGGCTGTTGATATGAAATATTTTCTTGAGAAAAAGAATTTAAAGTTAACAGTACTAAAAGTGTAAGTAGTATTTTTTGCATGTTATTTATATTTATGAAAAAAAATAATTATGTGATAATTTAGATTGTTATAATTAAAATAAATTTATTCTAAAATTACATTTCTTATCGAAGGATTAAAAGGAGTTTTAATTAAATTACCACTAGAATCAATTAACTCAAGCTTTATATTAATTTCTCCTTTTGGCAGTCCTTCTATATAGTAAGGAGCCCACTCATCTATTATGAACTCTGTATCTTGAATTGTAGCCCTTACTTTATTTCCGTTTTTTGAAATTTCTGTGTTAACCAAATAGAAATCAAGTAATAAATTTTCTGTATCTGCACCTTTATAAGTTCCTTTTGGTCTACTGTAAAATAAAAATTCGTTTTCTAAGTCAATATCACTTTCTCCAACCTGAGTTAATATATAAGCATCTTTATTTTTTACAGATTCATGATATGACCTTGACAAAAATGCAAGTATTACATTGCTCTCTTTCTCAAAACCTTTTGAAAAACTATCTGTATAGTGAGCAGAATAAGGTCCGTTATTTACAATAAAATGTATATGTTGACCCTTAGCAGAATTTGCTAGTTGATAGTCAAAGTTCTTTGAAGTTTGTACACCAAGATCATAATTCTCTATGTTAAAAGAGAATTTTGATTCTTTATCACCTATTTCTATATCCTTTACATTTAATGATGCATTTTCATACTCTGGGGAACCAACAACCTTTGTTAAAGTAATATTTTGTAGCTCTTTAGATGAATTTGTAGCAGTATCTTTTTTTTCGGGAGATAAGCAACTATAAATAACAGCAATAATTCCAATTATAAATGGAATCATAAATTTGTCTAAGTGTTTTTTATTTTTCATATTTATTAAAATTGTTTTACATCCTTAAATTCTGAATACTCTAGTTTATCCATCTCTTTTTTATAACTTTTCCATTTCTCTGTAAAAAATGCATTAACTTGTTTAACAGCTTTGTTTAATGAGTTATTAGCATGCTTCATTAAATTTGACTCTGTTATTGTATTTCCATTAGGTCTTGAACTAATGTAGTAATATGCTTTATAAATCTTCTCCTGAACATTACTCTCCTTGTTACGAGTTATCCCTTGTCTTTTGTCAATTTTACCCAAAAATAATGCCACTAAACTATCAGTTTGTTTAACCATTTTTGAAGATAAATTTATTTCATCTTTAAATTTATCTTTATCAAGCTTACTTAATCTAGTTTTGAAATCATTTGCAGTATTTTTACTTTCTACTAATTGTCTTACAACATTAGCTGATTTTTGTAAAAGGTCATCAATTTCTTTTAAAGAATTATATTGTTGATCTAAATTTGAATTAATCTCAACTCTAGGATCATTAATAACATTGATACTTGAATACGATTTTTCATCATTAAATGTAAGTTCAATCTTATAATTTCCTGGTTTAACAGAAACTCCACTAGATTCAAATTTGTTTTTCCTTATTTTCCTAGATGGTCTTTCTTTACCTTTTTCATCCATTCTCCAAGTCCACTTATAAAATCCATTTTCTTTAGGTGTTTTTTTCTTTAATGTCCTAATTAGTCTTTCTCCGTCATAAATATTCAAAAATAAACTGTCTTTTAGTTCTTTATCTATAGTATCATTACTTTTTTCTGAATTAAAGTAATAAGATATTAATGCACCAGATTTTTTGTTTTCACCATTGTATAAAGCATCTCCACCAAACCTACTTCCAGTAGGTTGTTGATAAGAAGCCAGAATAGATGTTGATGGCTCAAATAATTCAATCTTATTCTCTAAAAGTGAATAATTATCAGCTAATTCTCTTAATGGATTTATGTTATCTATTACCCATGCAGATCTACCAAAAGTACCAATAACTAGGTCGTTTTCTCTTTCCTGAATTACTAAATCTTTCACAGGGACAGTTGGGAAGTCTTTAGTCCACTTTAACCAACTATCTGCATTATTGATTGAAACATAAAGTCCATCATCTGTACCTAAAAACAATAAATTTGGTGATACTTTATCTTGAACAATTGACAAGGCATAACTTTCTACATCATCAGCATCTACAATTCTGGACCATTTTTTTCCATAATCAAGTGTCCTGAAAACATAAGGTTCATAGTTAAATCTTCTGTAATCATTTGCCACCAAAATAGCTTCACCTTTATTTGTTTTTGAAGCTTTAATTTGAGGAATCCAACTTCCTTTTGGTAAACCTTTAATATTTTTACTCACCTCTGTCCAGCTATTACCACCATCAAGAGTGTAATGAACTCTTCCATCATCGGTACCAACCCATAACATATCTTTCTCTACTTCTGAGGGTTCAATAACTAATATTGTACAGTGGTTTTCTGCTCCAGTTGCATCCATAGTTAATCCTCCACTTTCAGATTGTTTTAATTTACTAGGATCGTTAGTTGTCAGGTCATCAGAAATTATTTCCCATGTCAGACCTTTATCATCAGATTTATGAACAAACTGACTACCAAAATAAATCGTACTATTATTAAATGGATCTATGTTTATTGCTGAATTCCAATTAAACCTCAAATCTGTTATACCATCCGGATGGGTAGGTTGAATATTATAATTATTACCTGTTTTCCAATCATACCTGCTAACAAAACCTTGTTGACTCATAGTCCAACCGTATCTGGAGTCATCCTTGTCAGGAACTACATCAAATCCGTCTCCGAAAGATATCTCTTGCCAATAAGAATTTCTAATTCCCTGATCTCTCCAAACATAAGCTGGTCCTCGCCACGATCCATTATCTTGCATACCTCCATATACATTATATGGATATTCATTGTCAACATTTATATGATAAAACTGAGCTACTGGTAGATTCTCAATAAATCTCCATGATTTACCACCATCTTTTGTGATATTTAAGCCACCGTCATTACCATCTATCATAAACTTTCCATTTTCAGGATGTATCCACCAAGCATGATGATCAGGATGTACTCCATTTGAAACTCCATATGCGGGCATTAATTGTTTGAAGTTTTTACCACCATCTTCACTAACATTTACGTAAGTAAAAATTGAGTATACTCTATTTTCGTTTTGAGGATCTACATAAATTTCAGAGTAATAAAATGGTCTTCCACCAATATCATTTTTATCATTTATTTTTTTCCAATTATCTCCACCATCTTCACTTTTGTAAAGGGCATTTTTTTTAGATTCTATAATTGCATAAACGATATTAGGACTACTTGGAGCTATAGCAATGCCTATTCTACCCAAATCACCCTCTGGTAATCCTTCTTTGCTGGAAAGTTTCTTCCAGGTTTCTCCACCATCATGAGTAATGTGTAATCCAGAACCTTTTCCACCTGAATTAAAATACCATGGTTCTCTTTTGTGTTCCCACATTGCTGCAATAAGTTTATTTGGATTTTCAGGATCCATTACAAGGTCAGCTGCCCCAGATTTATTATTTGTAAATAGTATTTTTTTCCAATTATTTCCTCCATCAACAGATTTGTAGACACCTCTTTCTTTATGTTCTCCCCACGGAGATCCAATTGCACCAACATATATTACATCTGGATTGGTAGGGTCAATAACAATTCTGTGAATATGCCTGGTTTCTTTTAATCCTTTTTCCATCCAAGTTTTTCCCCCGTCAATGGATTTATAAATACCAAACCCACCATTTAAACTATTTCTAGGATTTCCTTCTCCTGTTCCAACCCAAATAACACTAGGGTTAGATTGTTGAATCTTTACTGCTCCAATTGAAGCTGTTAATTCGTTATCAAAGATTGGTGACCACTTGATCCCTCCTGATTCAGATTTCCATAAACCTCCAGATGCTGTACCAGCATAGATGATATCGGTATTGTTTAGAACTACATCTATTGATGTAACTCTCCCAGACATTCCTGCTGGACCAATATTTCTTGGACTTAAATCTTTTAAAAGATCCATTGTGAAATCTTGTGATAAAGCTGATATTGAAATTGTTAAAACAAATGTAAATAGTGTATAGATCCTTCTTTTCATTATGATAAATTAGATTAAAAAAAATATTTTTATAAATATATTATTTAGAATTAACTAATGCTAATTTATCATTATCAGGATTTATGGCTATCCGAGATATGTTAGTAATTCCGTATTCTTCAAGAGAGCACAATAATTTCCAGTCTTTTGAAAGTTTACTGTTGAAGATGTATAGATTATTCTTGTAAGAAGTCAAAATAGAACCGTCTTTAAACCAGCAAATATCTTCGTTATTATTCAAAGTTGTGGTTATGGTTTTAGTATTATAACTACTTAAATCTACATAGTTAATATTCCATATAGAGTCTTTTTTTGAAATATAACTAATTTTTTCCTCTCCAAATTTATTTTTAGGAATGTTATGAATAGACCTTCCTGTATTATTATCAATGTATGTATGTTCTTTAGTTTTTAGATTTGAAGTATATAAGACTAGTTGATTGTTTTCTAAAACAGATGATATAATTAGGTTTCTTATTTTCTTAGAATAATTATAATATCCAACTATTTTATCTGTAAAAGGAATTTTGAATGTGTTATCTTTTATATTATAGATACGTAAATATTGCTCCCCTTTTTCATTTAAACTAACCGCAGTAACCTTATTTTTTTTATATCTAATAGGGGAGTACTCACTTGTTAGTGTATTGGTTAAATACTTTAAACTATTTTCTGAACTGTCATATTGAACTATATCATTTTGAAGATTTCTTTCAGAGGTGAATAAAATTTTATCATTTGACACAAATATTGGTTGATTATTGTACCCTTTATTATTTGATATTTTTTTTACATTAGAAATTTCAATTTTATCTTGTTTGAATTTAATATCTAAAAGAAATATTTCTGAATCCGACTGCGCAATGAATTTAGTGCAATTAAATAAAACAATTAAATTTAGTAATAACTTAAATAAAATATTTCCCTTCATTTGTAAATTTTTCTGAAACTCTATTACGTAGTTTGATTATGTTAATATCTGAGTAAGGTCTTGTTTTTCTATATAAATAATTATGAAGTTTTCTTCTCTTTGATCCTGTAGAAATTAAATTTATCACCTCTTTTGCATTTTTATTTACTACATCATTAGCATTTGATAAATAAATACTTGTTAAGTCAGCCTTAATCTTAAAATTATTTTCGTTATTAATTGTATTTTTTTCTGTTCTCAAAACTGCTGATTCTGACATATAAATTTCAATTAAAATATTGGATAAACCCAGTAAAAGTTGTTGATTCTGTTCAAGATCAATTTTGTCTTGCAAACAGTGACCAATTAGGGTAAGAAAAATATCTTTATAATTATTTACTGTTTCTTTCTCAATTTTAAAGATTCCATTTTGTTTTTTATTTTTCAAAAACGAAAACTTTGAATTAATTGTTGAATCTGTAATAGCTTTTTTGAGGTTAATTTCTTTTTTGAACGCTTTTTTTAGTAAATGCCCTACTGAAACCATTCTGTTAATTTCATTTGTTCCTTCATAAATTCTCGCAATCCTTGCATCCCTCCAATAAGACTCCATTGGTGCTTCCTCAGAGAAACCCATTCCACCATAAATTTGCAAGCCTTCATCAGCAGCATTTTGAACATCTTCAGAAACAGCAACTTTTAATATTGAACATTCCACAGCAAAATCTTCAACTCCTTTTAACTCAGCCTCTTGATGAGTCATTCCTTGATTAACTAATCTGTTAATATTGTCCTCAATATCTTTTGCTGCCCTATAGCATGCAGATTCCCCAACATAGGTGTTGGTAATCATTTCAGCTATTTTATATTTAATAGCTCCAAAATTAGAAATGCTTGTATTAAATTGTTTTCTTTCGTTGGCGTATTCAATAGATGTTGTAGATAACCTTCTTTGAGAATCTATTCCTGCAGCACCTAGTTTAATTCTTCCTACATTTAAGGAGTTCATTGCAATTTTAAATCCTTCACCTCTGTTTGCTAACATATTTTCTTTTGAAACAATTGTATCATTAAAAAAGACCTGTCTTGTTGAAGATGCTCGTATTCCTAATTTATGCTCTTCTTCTCCCAGTGTAATTCCATTTTCTGAATTGTTTTCAACTATAAAAGCTGTTATGTTTTTATCATTTTCAATTCTTGCAAAAACAATAAATAGACTGCAGAATCCTGCATTAGAGATCCACATTTTTTGTCCATTAATTTTATAACTTTCTCCATCATCTGATAAGGTAGCAGTAGTTTTTCCAGAATTAGCGTCACTTCCAGCGCCTGGTTCAGTTAAGCAATACGCACCAAACCATTCACCAGATGCTAACTTTGGTACATATTCTAACTTTTGCTTTTCAGTTCCATACAATGTTATTGGCATTGTTCCTATTCCTGTATGAGCACCAAAAGCTGTGCTAAAAGAGCCACTACCACTAGAAATATACTCACAAACTAACATTGTTGAAACAAAACCCATACCTAAACCACCATATTTTTCTGGAACTGAAATACTAAGAAACCCCATCTCTCCAGCTTTTCTCATTATGTCTTCGGTTAACTTATAATCCTTTTTTTCAAATCTTGATCTATATGGAATAACTTCACGATCATTGAATTCTTTTACAGAATCTCTCATCATAATATGTTCCTCTGTGAAATCTTCAGGTGTAAAGATGTTTGAGTAATTTGTTTGATGAGTAATGAATTCTGATCCGCTAATTAAGTTTTCTTTATTTATCATAATAATTAATTTAAAAATTCAAATATTCCTGCTGCTCCTTGACCAGTTCCAACACACATTGTCACCATACCAAATTTACCTTTCATATTTCTTCTTCTCATTTCATCAAAAAGTTGAACAGACAACTTAGCACCCGTACAACCCAAAGGGTGACCTAATGCGATAGCACCTCCGTTTACATTTACTATTTCTTGGTTTAATTTCAACTCACGCATTACAGCTAAAGATTGTGATGCAAAAGCTTCATTTAATTCTATTAATTCGACATCATTTTGATTTAATCCTGATTGTTTTAATACTTTAGGTACTGCTGCTACTGGACCAATACCCATGATTTTTGGTTCTACACCTGCAGCAGCATAATTAACCATTCTTGCTATTGGTTCAATATTTAATTCTTTAACCATTTCTTCACTCATCACCATCACAAAAGCTGCTCCATCGCTCATTTGTGACGAATTGCCTGCAGTCACACTGCCGTTGTTTGCAAATACTGCTCTTAATTTACTAAGTGCAGAAATGCTAGTTCCTTTTCTTGGCCCTTCATCTTTAGTAACCAAATAGTTTCTGTCAACTTTTTTTCCATTTGAATCCAAATAGGTTTCTTTAACTTTGATTGGAGCAATTTGATCTTGGAAACGATTTTCTGAAAGTGCTCTTAAAGCTTTTACATGAGATTGATATGCAAATTCATCTTGATCTTCCCTTGAAATATTAAATTGATTAGCAACAGCCTCTGCTGTATTTCCCATTCCCCAATAATAATCAGCGTGTCCTGCATTAATTGTGTTATAGTTTAGTTCAGGTTTAAATCCAGTCATTGGTACTGAACTCATACTTTCTGCTCCCCCTGCAATAATACAATCTGCCATTCCCGCTTGAATTTTTGCTGTTGCCATACCGATGGTCTCGATTCCCGAAGAGCAAAAGCGATTTACAGTCACACCAGGAACATCAACAGAATTTAAACCAATTAATGAAATAAAACGTCCCATATTCAATCCTTGAGCTCCTTCAGGCATTGCATTTCCAACAATTACGTCATCAATTCGCTTTACATCTAGATTTGGTAATTCTTTCATCATGTGTTGAATTGTTTCGGCTCCTAATTCGTCTGCACGCTTAAATCGAAATACACCTCTTGGTGCTTTTCCAACTGCGGTTCTATATGCTTTTACTATATATGCTGTTTTCATAATATTTTAATTTCTTAATGGTTTACCAGTTTTTAACATGTGCTCAATTCGTTCAATAGTTTTTCTTTCTGAACAAAGAGATAAGAACGCTTCTCTTTCAATATCTAATAAGTATTGTTCACTCACTAGTGTAGGTTCAGATAAATCTCCTCCAGCCATTACATAAGCTAGTTTATTGGCTATTTTTTTGTCGTGAGCAGAAATATATCTAGAATGTTCCATTGAATCTGTTCCAACCAAAAACATTCCTAAAGCTTGTTTTCCTAAGACTCTTACATCATTACGTTTAATAGGTTGCGTATATCCAGTCTCAGCCATTAATTTTGCGTGGGATTTAGCTATTGCAATTTGTCTTTCTTTATTTACAACAACTACATCTTTTCCTTTTTGAAGTAAACCCAAATCAAATGCTTCATATGCAGAAGTAGAAACTTTTGCCATACCTATTGTTAAGAAATTTTCTTGTAAGATATTAAGTTCAACATCGCCTTTTTGAAATGCATCAGATGCTCTTAAGGCCATTTCTTTTGAGCCACCCCCTCCAGGAATTACACCAACTCCAAATTCAACTAAGCCCATATAGGTTTCAGCTGCTGCAACTATTTTATCTGCATGTAAAGAAATTTCACAACCACCTCCTAAAGCCATCCCGTGAGGAGCAGAAATAGTTGGAATTGAAGAGTATCGCATTCGCATCATCGAGTCCTGAAAAAACTTTATGGCCTTATTTAATTCTTCATATTCTTGTTCTGCAGCCATTAAAAGTATCATTCCAATATTAGCACCAACAGAGAAATTAGGAGCTTGATTTCCAATAATTAGACCTTGAAAATCTTTTTCGGCAATATCAATTGCTTTATTTAAGCCCAATAAGACATCTTCCCCAATTGTATTCATTTTAGATCTAAATTCAAGATTTAATATCCCATCTCCAATATCTTGTAAAGAAACCCCAGAGTTTTTGAATACTTCAGAAGATTCTCTGATATTATCTAAAATTATAAAGGATTCTTGACCTGGTTTTTTTAGTTGAGTTTTTGAAGGAATATCATAGTAATAAGTAGCTCCGTCTTTGATTGTGTAAAACGATTCTTGTCCTTCTAATAACATTTCTTCAACCCATTTAGCTGGTTTTTTACCTTCAGATTTCATTAGTTTAACTCCAGCAGCTACACCAATTTCATTCCAAATTTCAAATGGTCCATGTTCCCATCCAAAGCCAGCTCTAAGACCATCATCAATTCTGTAAATTTCATCAGAAATTTCTGGTATTCTATTTTGAACATAAGCAAATAACGCCGAAAAACATTTTCTGTAGAACTTTCCGGCTAAGTCTTCACCATTAATTAATATTTCAAAACGATCACCTACATTCGCAACAGATTTTGTTAATTCTAATGTTTTAAAATTAACTTGATTTTTTGATCTGTATTTTAGAGTGTTTAAGTCTAAACACAAGATTTCTTTTTTTCTATTTGAATTTATTTCTTTCTTGTAAAAACCTTGTTTAGTCTTGCTTCCAAGCCACTTATTTTCCATCATTTGATTTACAAATTCAGGAATTTCAAACTCATGCCTCATTTCATCGTTAGGGCAATTATCTTTAACTCCATTAGCAGTGTGAACTAAGGTGTCTAAACCAACGACATCAATTGTTCTAAATGTAGCAGACTTTGGTCTTCCTATTACTGGACCAGTTAATTTATCTACCTGTTCAATAGATAAATTCATCTCTTTAACAACATTAAATAAATTCATAATACTAAAAATCCCAATTCTATTTCCAATAAAAGCAGGAGTATCTTTAGCAAGTACAGAAGTCTTTCCTAAGAATTTTTCACCATAAATCATTAAAAAATCGATTACTGATTTATCGCATTTTGGTCCAGGAATTACTTCAAATAATTTTAAATATCTGGGAGGGTTAAAAAAGTGAGTTACCGCAAAGTTTTTTTGAAAATCATCACTTCTTCCCTCGTTCATAAATTTGATAGGAATTCCAGATGTATTTGAGGTAATTAATGTCCCAGGAGTTCTATATTTTTCTATTTTTTCAAAAACTGTTTTTTTAATATCTAATCGTTCTACAACAACCTCCATTATCCAGTCAGCATCTTTAATCAAATGTAGATCGTCTTCCAAGTTGCCTGTTGTAATCCTATTAGCAAATTTTTTATTATATATAGGTGAAGGTTTTGATTTCAATGATGTTTTTAATGCATCATTAACTAATCTGTTTCGAACAACTTTACTATCTAATGTTAGATTTTTTGTTTTTTCTAAATCATTAAGTTCAAACGGAATAATATCCAATAAAAGAACTTCTACTCCTATATTTGCAAAATGACAAGCGATACCACTACCCATAATACCAGACCCTATAATTGCAATTTTATTTATTTTTCTATTTTGCATTTTCTTTATTTTCTGTAAATATTAATTTATTACCTATTAAATTATTTATTAGTTCAGAAACTTCAAAAAATGAATTGATTTTTTCTTTACTAATATTACTGTGAATTGAATCATTAAACATCAGAACACGTTCCCTTGCCTTTTCTCTGCTAGTTACTCCAAATTTTGTTAAATGGACTAAAACACCCCTTCCGTCATTAGGATTTGGTTTTCTTTTAATCAACCCTTCAAGCTCCATGGAAGATAAAATTCTAGATAAACTATTCACTCCAATTCCCATTTTAGGACCAAGAGATGTAGATGGAGTGCCTTTTTCAGGATCAATACTTAACAGAGTAAAGCCTGTAGCCATTGTAGAATTATAATTAGTCGCTTCTTCATTATACATTTTTTTTACCGCCAACCATGTAGTCCTTAAAACATAATCTATTGTTTTATCTTTCATATATTAAATTAATTGATAGTAAATCAAATATAAGTAAAATCTACTATGCATGCATAGTAAATTATAAATATTATGCATGCATAGTAAATGTATAGGAAAATAAATGTTTCTAATGAACTATTTTAACACTTTGAAGATTCTGTATTTTTGATCAGTTATTAATTTAATTATATATATACCTGAATTAAAGTTGCCAAAATCAAAAGTTCTAATATTTTTATTTACTGATAATAATTGCCCTGCAATAGTATAAATTTCTACAGTGTAATTATTAAGAGTCGTATTAATATTTAAAATATTATTTACAGGGTTTGGATATATGAACGTATTGTCTTTAATATTATTTTCGATATTAAGTTGATTTGAAAGACCGCTTATTTCAAAGTCGTCAAAATAAAATCCATCTCTTCTTCCAAAACTATTTGTGACGATTTTAAATCTTACTAAAATAGTTTCTCCTAAATAATCTGAAAGAGAAATCTTTTCTTCAACCCATGAATATTGATTTCCAGTGTAAAGAGGTTCGTTATTTGCATTTTGAAAGCTATTACCACCAATTTGTGTTAATATACCACATTGGGGAGTCCAGCTTTCTCCATTGTTAGTGGATACTTCAAATTGAACATAATCAAAATTGTTTTGAATTTCCCATTTAGCTTTAAAACTAACTTCAGCAAATGAATAGTCGTTTAAATCTATTTCATTTGAAATTGTTATGGTAGAATTTTCATTATTACTATAATTTATATTAGCAGAATCTGTAATAGAACTTGATGGACTATAATAATCTTCATTAGTTTCTTCCCATGAATCTGAATACCAATTATTCCCAAATGTTCCATCAGAGCCATTAAAAATAATTAAATTAGAGCCATAAGTTTTTGAGATCAAATATTCCTTATCAAAAACTCCATTATTTAAAATTAATTTATAAATTATATCATCTCCAGATTGAATAGATGAAGTTAAATTTACTTGAACAAAACTATTTATAGATTCTCCTAATTCCATCTGATCAAAATTCAAAGTCTGAACTTCGGTTGATATATTATTTGATACAGGTAAAAATGTAACATCAAAGTCACCATTTTCACCTAATCCTAATTTTTGAATATTGAATTCTGCTTCAAAACTATCTCCATCAACAGAGTTATCGGTTAAATCATTTATTACGGCATAATTACCAACTATTCTGGCAGCATTTAAATTCATGAACATCATTTCTTTGCATAGACTTTCAATAGTAGAGGCTGCAGGCCAAAAAGAGGATCCAATTTCTGGGGTCATTGCAAAAACTTTATCTCTAGTACCACCACTTTCTGTTGTAAGCATTCCATACATAAAATCATCACTATCTCCAGCTGCAGGATATAAATCTGAACTTAGAATATTTTGGTAACCATTATCCAATACTAAAAATTCAGAAATGTTTTCGAAGTTTTCATTATCTTCAGTAAGTTGATTGTAATCATAACCAAAAGGGTAGAGAAGAAGGTTGCTATAACTATGGTTATTTAAGGCTAATTTGAAATTATTTTGTTCTACAAAATATTTCATTGCCTTATTTTCTGATTCTGAGAAGGGTCCTGTTCCAGCATAGGTATCATAATAGATATCATTTGAAGTTCCAGCTGTATCCCACACTTCATTTCCATTTGGATCAATATATGAGTAATTTCTGTTATTATCAACTCCGTGTTCATTGAACCTGTTTTTTCTCCACATTCCACCTCCTTGAGGTTCTATAGTTTCATTGAAAATATACCCGTCAGGATTTACGCATGGAATAAAGTATAATTCAGTATTATTTACTATGTCTCTAATTTCTTGATTATCCTCATAATTTTCTAATAAGTACCACATATAAAAAATTAGTTGTTGCAAAGAAGCTGGTTCACGAGCATGATGGATAGCCGTGTATAAAATTTGGGGTTCGTCTTCATTAGCATCTGGATTATCCGAAATTTTAACATACTGAAGATATCTTCCTTCATAAGTTTGATGAGGATGTGGATTATTTGTTAAGTTATTATCTCGAACATCATTTCTAGATGAAATTAAATTTGGGTATAATTGATGCATTAAATCTAATTGTTCTAACATTTCTGAATAAGTATAAAAACCACCAAAATCACTTCCATCTTTAATTACATAATTAATTGGAGTTTCGTAGTTTTCTATCCCTTCATTTTCACAACTAGAATTTTTTAGCTCATTTCCAGAAATGTAATCCTTATGATTTGGATTATTTATATCTCTATAGTACTGTGAAACATCGTTAATTTCAATTGAATAATTTAAATCTAAATCTTCTAAAATATTTATTTCAGTTTGAGATAAATCAGTTTCAAAATATTCATTTTTTTTATGAATCCCATGATCTATGCATATACCAGAATTACTTAATTTATCTAGGTCTAAAATATTTTCATATTGTATTTTTACTCGATGATATAATTCAATATTTGAAGAGTATATATTAAAATTGAATATAAATGCTAAAAGAAATAAACTTTTTTTCATTGAGTTAATTATTTAATGCAAAAATCGAATATTATTTAATTTATTAGTACTAATAAACTGTTAAAAGATATTTATTCAAAAAATCAATTATTGATTATCCAATTTTTGGCATTTGTAAAAGCTTCAATCCAAGGAGATACTTCGTCGTTTCTGTTTTCAACATAGTAAGCCCAGTTCCATTTAAATATTGATCTTTCTATATGAGGCATTGTTACTAAATGTCTCCCAGAAATATCACACAACATAGCTGTATTATAGTCAGATCCGTTTGGATTAGAAGGGTAGTTGTTATAACTATATTTAGCTACAATATTATAGTTTTCTTCCTTAAGAGGTAATTTAAATTTACCTTCTCCATGACTAATCCATACCCCTAAATTTGAGCCTTCCATTGAAGATAGCATTATAGAATTGTTTTTTTGAATTTTTACAGAGGTAAAAGCACTCTCATGTTTCTTAGAATCATTAAATGTCATTTTGCCATGATTTTCATGCTCAGGATTAATTAAATCTAATTCCATAAATAATTGACAACCATTACAAATACCAATCGAGAGAGTGTCTTTTCTTTTCATGAAATTTTTTAACGAAGATTTAGCTTTTTCATTATACTTAAAAGCTCCTGCCCATCCTTTGGCAGATCCAAGAACATCTGAATTAGAAAAACCTCCTACAGTACCTATAAATCTAATATCTTCTAAGTTTTCTCTTCCAGAAATTAGATCTGTCATGTGTATATCTTTGACATCAAAACCTGCTAAGTACATAGCGTTAGCCATTTCTCTTTCACTGTTACTACCTTTTTCTCTAATTATTGCTGCTTTTGGCCTGTTAATTGAAGAGTCAATTACAGGAAGAATTCCATTAAATTTACTTGGGAAAACAAACTTTAGAGGTTGGTTTTTAAAATTATTAAACCTTTCAATTGCCAAGTTGTTAGATGTTTGTTTTTTATCAAGTAAAACAGATGTACTGAACCATTCATCTCTAAACTCACTGATTTTTAGGTCTATATTTTCATTAAAATTTTTAATATTTAAATTATCTGACTTTGAAGTTTTTCCAATTTTAAAAAACTCAATATTATCTTTTTTGAAATAATCTTCTATAGAATCATCTTTTGATTGAATTACAAGACCTGCATTTTCTGAAAATAATAATTTTATTGAATCCTCTTCATTTAAACTATCTAAAACTAAATCAGCACCAACGTTATTATCAGAAAAACACATTTCACATAATGTAGTTATCAATCCTCCAGCAGAAATGTCGTGTCCCGCTACAATTAAATCTTTAGCTATTAAATTTTGAACTGTATTAAAAACCTTTACAATAAATTCAGCACTAATAACAGAAGGTGTTTCATTTCCCACTTTGTTTAATGTCTGAGCAAAGGAGCTACCTCCAAGCTTAAATTTATCTTGAGATAAATTAATATAATATATACTTCCTTGATCAATCTTGAATAATGGTTCAATAACTTTAGATATATTGTTGCATTCAGCAGCAGCAGATATTATAACTGTGCCAGGCGCTAGAACTTCTTTTGTTGGATATTTTTGCTTCATGGATAAAGAATCTTTTCCAGTAGGCACATTAATTCCTAGTTCTATTGCAAATTTCGATATTGATTCTACGGCATCATAAAGTCTACTATCTTCTCCTTCATTATTACATGGCCACATCCAATTTGCAGATAATGACACACCTTTAAGACCTTTCCTTAAAGGAGCCCAAATTATATTACTTAAAGCTTCTGTAATGCTATTTCTACTCCCAGCAACAGGATCGATTAATCCAGAAATAGGTGAGTGGCCAATCGAAGTTGCTACCCCTTTTAAACTATTAAAATCTAGAGCCATCACACCACAGTTGTTAAGAGGTAATTGTAAAGGTCCTACACATTGTTGTTTAGCGACTTTACCTCCAACACATCGATCTACCTTATTAGTTAGCCAATCTTTACAACCAACTGCTTCCAGTTTAAAAATATTTTTTAGGTAAAACTTTATTTTTTTATTATCATAAAATATCGAACTGTAATTGATTATTTTTTTATTATCATTCATTACAGTCAGAGGTGAGCTACCAAAAAAGTTATCTAAAGATAAATCTAATGGAGTATTTCCTTTTGATTTTGATTTAATTGTAAACCTTTTATCATCTGTTATTGTACCTACATCGTATATTGGTGCTCTTTCTCTTTCTGCAATTTTATTTAATAGATTTAAGTCATTTGAGTCTATAATTAGCCCCATTCTTTCTTGAGATTCATTACCAATAATCTCTTTGTCTGATAAGGTTGGGTCTCCAACTGGTAGCATATCTAAATTTATTTCTCCTCCTACTTCTTCTACTAATTCTGAAAGACAATTAAGATGTCCTCCTGCACCATGATCATGAATTGAAACGATAGAATTATTATTACTTTCTACCATTCCTCTAATTGCATTTGCAACTCTTTTTTGCATTTCAGGATTTGATCTTTGCACAGCATTTAATTCTATTCCTTTGGAAAATGCACCTGTATCAGCGGAGGAAACAGCAGCACCACCCATCCCTATTCTATAATTATCTCCTCCTAATACGATGATTTTATCTCCTTTAGCAGGAGTATCTTTGATTGCTTGATTAGTCAAACCATATCCAATTCCTCCAGCTTGCATTATGACTTTATCAAAACCAATAATTTTGTCAAACTCTTCATGTTCAAATGTAAGTACTGAGCCAGTAATTAGAGGTTGGCCAAATTTATTACCAAAATCTGAAGCACCATTAGACGCTTTGATAAGAATATCAATTGGAGATTGATAAAGCCATTTTCGAGCTTGAATTTTTTCTTCCCATAATTTTTCATTTGAATTTCTTGGGTATGGTGTCATGTAAACCGCTGTTCCAGCAAGTGGTAGTGACCCTTTTCCGCCAGCTAGCCGATCTCTAATTTCTCCACCTGATCCTGTAGCAGCTCCGTTAAAAGGTTCAACAGTGGTTGGGAAATTGTGGGTCTCTGCTTTTATTGAAATTACGGAGCTTACTTCTTTTATTTTGTAATAATCTGCAATATCAGATCTTACAGGTGAAAATTGATTAATAGTTGGACCCTTGATAAAAGCTACATTATCTTTGTATGCTGATACGATCGAGTTTGGATTTTTTTTTGATGTTTCTTTAATTAGTTTAAATAACGAAGATTTTTTTTCCTGACCATCTATAATAAATTTTCCGTTAAATATCTTATGTCTACAATGTTCAGAGTTTACTTGTGAAAATCCAAAAACTTCTGAATCTGTAAGTTTTCTTCCAATTTTTCTAGAAATATTATTAAGATAAATTATTTCTTCAGAATTTAAGGACAGACCTTCTTGTAAATTATAATTTTCAATATTTTCAATAGTCAGGATTTTCTCAGGCTCAATCTCTACATTAAATATATTTTGATGTAATTTTTCAAATTTCTCATAAACCATATAGTCAAAATCAGAATAACCAAAATCTACCTTATTGAATTCTTCAATTCTGACTAATGAGTTTACACCCATGTTTTGACATATTTCTACAGCATTTGTGCTCCATGGAGTTATCATGGCAGCTCTAGGACCTAGGAAAGTGTAATTTATTTCTGTACTATTGATTAATGGCTTTTCACCAAAAACCCAAGTTAATTTGTCAACTTCTTCTTTTGTTAAAGTTTTATTTGATTGTACTGCAAAAATTTTAGTTCTAGTATTATCACCAAAGAAAATAATCATAATTTAGATAAATATTTAGTCAATAAATTTAATTGTTTTTAACCTAATATTTTATAAAAACTAACACGATAATTTATTAGTTATCCACTATGTTTTAAACAACTTTATAGAATTATTATTTTCTTTGTAAAATATGAACCTTTTCTGGAAATTTTTAAAAAATATGTTCCTGAATTTAATCTAATAGTCTTTTCACTATTTGCATCATTATACTCATTTAAAAGCCTTACTCCATTAATATTAAAAACCTCATAATGGTAGTCTAAATTTGATTTAATATTTATAAAATTATCAATAGCAGGAATAGGGTATATTTTTAAATCTGTAAATATGTTTTCATCAACTGATAAATTTTGATTGTGAAAACCAATAAATTCAAATGAGTTATTTGGAAAAAAACTCCACTCTTCAATATCAAAATTAACATTTGGATTTATTATTGATTCATTTCTAACATACGTGCTATTTGCATAATTATTTTCACCATTAAAATCTCCAAAAATATCTATTAAATTATTATCCTTAAATAATCCAACTGGATCATCTCCATTAAATGATATTGCATCAGAGCTAGATAATTGATCTGAATTGTTTAATATTTGTTGATCTGCATTTCCTCTAGAAATTACGTGAACATCTCCATTTGTTATCTGTCCTTCTAATTGTAGCATTTCTCCCCAATTTGTACCACTATTTATATTTCTTGCTAATGAGTAACTATTTAGATTTACAGTTTCTCCAGTAAAATTTGCAATTTCAATTGCTTTGTTGTTAGATGATCCTTCAACATATTCAGAAATAAATAATTCATTTGTTGTGGTGCTTTGATTCAATGTCGAGGCACAATCTTCTTGACTATAAGAAGATGAATTCCCTGATTGATCTATTGCTGTTATATTTATGCAATAATATGTATTGGCAGAAAGTCCAGAAATCAAATAACTAGTGTTTTCTGTATTTGCATAAAGAGTATTGTCAATATAAATATTGTAGGAATCTACAGAAACATTATCAGAAGAACTATCCCAACTTAGCTGAAATGAATTATCTGTTATGTCAAAAATTTGAATATTTGTTGGTGTAGAAGGATTTTCAGTATCATTTGTAGAGCTCCAAATTTCTTCTACATATTCTGGATGATCTACAAATGGATTTCGATTTCCTTGAAATAAATATATTTGATTATTTCTGTCAATTTCCTTTTGAGAAACAGGATCATTTAAATGCCAATTGATTAAAATATTTAAGAATGTGTCTTGTAAAACTTTATCTGAACTACCATCGAACATATCGTAAGAAGACCAAGAAGAAATTAAATTTTCATATCGAGTTATGAAATAAAAATAAATTCGTGCTATATCCCCTTTAAATTCATCAATTGGTTCAAAAACAATATTAGAATATCCCATTGAGTACCCTTCATTTAAATTGTTACCTAGTTTAGAACCATTTTGTGTTGGATTTGATATTCCACTTTGACTAACTAAGTTTTGTCCAACTACACCGAACGGGTAAGCACTTCTAAATCCATTTACTCTACCATCGGTTGGTATTACTTGGTGCGCATCACTTCTCATAGGATAATTACTTCCAAAAACTGATTGAGGAATTATATGTTCTTTATTGTAGCAGTCACCTTCGACTGAATAATTTCCGCAACTATTATCTATACTAAAGTTATATGGATCTGTACCTGATGGATTTTCAGAGTATATATCCAAAATAGTATTGTCATTTTCATAATAAATATCAATGTCATTTGTAATATAAAAATCGTCTAATGCATTATACCCTTGATCTATTTGATTATTAATTATTTCAAATAATTGTGATTTAAGTTCATAATCATTTCCTGTAGCAGTATCATAGTATCCATTTGGTATTTGAGATTGAACTAGGGATGTAGTAAAAAATAGAATTAATGTTAATTTTTTTATCATTTGTTTTTAGTTAATAATGCCATGTAAAAACCATCAAAACCGTGTTCGTGAGATAAAATTATTTTTTCACTATCGAATTTAAATTCTTTACCATTTTCGGATTTTAAAAAATCTTTAATTTGTTTTGTGTTTTCTGAATTAAGTATTGAGCATGTTGCATAGACTAACTTTCCACCTGGTTTAACCATTTTTGAATAATCTCTCAGTATTTTTTGTTGAGTAATTTTTATGTTAGTTAAAAAATCTTCTTTTAACTTCCATTTTGAATCTGGATTTCTTCTTAAAACTCCTAATCCAGAGCAGGGGGCGTCAATTAGCACTCTGTCTGCAGAATTATGAAGTTTTTTTATTGGTTTAGTTGATTCAATTACTTTAATGTTAATGTTGTGAGCACCATTTCTTTTTGCTCTAACTTTTAATTTCTTTAATTTACTTTCATAAATATCCATAGCAACTAATTTGCCTTTATTTTTCATAAGTGCAGAGAGATGAAGTGTTTTCCCACCCGCTCCTGCACAGCAATCAACCACTACCATTCCAGGCTCAACATTAAGATATTCTGCAACCAATTGAGATGATGCATCTTGAACTTCGAACCAACCATTTTTAAAAGCTTCAGTTCTGAAAACATTTTTTCTTTCATCTAGAATTAATGCATCGCTATAGTCTTTATTAATTGTAGTTAAAACACCCTCATCTTCTAACTTTGACTGAAGTAATTCTTTATCAATTTTTAAAGTGTTTGTTCTTAGTACTACTTGAGCTTGTTTGTTAATAGCAGATAATTCTTTTTCCCATTTCTTTAAACCTAATTCCTTTACTCCAATATTATCAATCCAGTCTGGAATTGATTCTCGAAAGACTCTTTCTTTAATTAGAGTATCAAACCTTCCTTTAATTTTTCTATTGGGTGTGTTTTCAAAATATTTCCAGTCGGGGAGTTTAATTCCTTTCAAAACAATCCAAACTGCCAATAAACGCCATGCATCATCTCTTGAAAACGGTGATTTAACTTCAGCAATTTTTGAATACAATCTTTTCCACCTAACTATATCGTAAGTGGTTTCTGCGATAAACCCTCTGTCTCTACTTCCCCATGTCTTATTCCTTTTTAATAAATTCTGAATAACCTTATCAGCATATTTTTCTTCATTGAAAATCAATAAAACTCCGTCTATAACGGCTAAGCATAAATTTCTGTGTAATCTCATTAGTTAAAATTAAGCATACAAATGTATGTTTAATTTTGATAAAAAAAGTATTTAGAAAAGCCAATTATCTTGAAATGATAACTCCCATAGATGTATTATAATTAAAAATTAGCAGAGTGATAGTAAATTTAACTAACATTATTATTTTTCAAGTGACTGCATGTTAACATATTTGTAGTATACTCCTTTTAATTTCATTAACTCTTCATGATTTCCTTTTTCAACAATACAACCTCTGTCCAATACTGCTATATGTTTAGCATTTTTAATAGTAGATAACCTATGAGCTATAACAATAGAAGTTCGATTCATTGTCATTTTCTCAAGAGCATTTTGTACTAACTTTTCACTTTCAGGATCTAATGCTGATGTGGCCTCATCTAAGACCATAATCGGAGGATTCTTTAATACCGCTCTTGCTATGCTGAGTCTTTGTTTCTGACCACCTGAAAGTTTATTTCCAGAATCACCAACATTATGATAAATACCATCAGTTAATTCTTTCACAAATTCCCATGCATTAGCTATTTTTAATGCCTCAATAATTTCATCATCAGTAGCATTGTTTTGAGCAACAAGTAAGTTGTTTTTTATAGTGTCGTTAAACAATATTGAATCTTGAGTAACAAGTCCAATTAGTTTTCTAAGACTATTTTTTGTTATTGTTTTGATATTCAATCCGTCAATCAAAATCTCTCCATTTTTAATATCATAAAACCTATTTACAAGATTTGCTATGGTTGACTTTCCACTTCCAGATTGGCCAACTAATGCTAAAGTTTCACCTTTTTTTAAATTAAAGCTAAATTCTTTTACAGCATTTTCATTATTATAACTAAAGTTTACATTTTTAAATTCGATTGATTTTTGAAAATTTAAAATTTGTTTATTGTCCTTAGGATCTTCAATTAGAGATTTGTCATCTAAAACTTGCAAAACTCTTTCTGCTGCAGCATTTCCTTTTTTAACTTTGTAGCTAGCCTTACTAATTGCTTTAAATGGAGTTAAGATATTGTAAGCAAGTCCTAAAAACACCATAAATGAACTTGGGTCTAACGAATTATCGACTAAAACCATTTGTCCACCATACCATAAAAGAATAGTTATGGAGCAAATTCCTAAAAATTCACTAATTGGCCCTGCAAGATTTGTTCTGTTTAATAAACTATTAGAGAAGTCATAATATTTTTTTGTAGAATCATTAAATTTCTGTTTGAATATTGATTCTGAAGTAAAACTCTTAATAATTTTTAATCCATTTAGAGTTTCATCTACAAGAGATAAAAACAGCCCTTGTTCTTTTTGGACTCTATTAGATTTTCTTTTTAATGATTTTCCAATGAACGAAATTATTAAGCCTGAAATTGGAATAAAGATAAAGACAAAAAGTGCTAGTTTGCTGTTGATAAGAATCATTGATGCAAGTGTAAAAATTATCATTAGTGGTTCTTTTACTATTAATTCTAAGATTCCTAAAAATGATGTTTGCAGTTCAATTACATCTGAAGAAATTCTAGATAAAACGTCACCCTTTTTCTTTTCTGAGTAGTAAGAAACAGATAATTCAGTAATTTTATCATAAAGTTCGTTTCTAACATCTTTTATCACTCCATTTCTTAAATATGTAATAAAAAATAATGATAAGTAATTAAATATGTTTTTTAACAAAAATGTGCTTACAATAATTAATATCATAAAAATTAATACATCATCACTCCCTTCATTTTTTTTTGAAGTAACAAAATAGTTTAAGTAGGCTTCAGAGTAATCTACAATATTAGATATTCCATTCCATATTGGAGCTGAATTTAATGTTTCAGTTTGATTAAAAAGTACCTTAAGCATTGGAAATAAAGAAATCATAGATAGAGTTCCGAAAAAAGCATAAAAAACATTAGCAATAATATTTAAAAATGCAAAGTGCTTGTATGGTAAAGCATATTTTAATATTTTTTTAAAATACCCCATTAATTGATCTTAAGTTCTGAAATAATACGATTAATTTTATTTTCTAATTTATCTTCTAAATTACTATAATTATGTTTATCATCAACTTTTCCGTTAACACTTATGTAGAATTTAATTTTTGGCTCTGTTCCACTAGGTCTTAAAGCTACTTTTGTTCCATCAATTGTTGTGAAAATTAAAACATTAGATTTAGGCAGATTAATTGTAGTTTTTAATTTATTATTATTTGTTGAAATTGAAGATTGAAAGTCATCAGTTTTTACAATAATTGATTCGTCAATCTTATTTGGAGGATTATTTCTAAATTCTTCCATAATTTTATTAATTTCTCTAACGCCATTTATTCCTTTTTTAGTCAGAGAAATCAGTTTTTCCTTAAACAAACCATATTTTAGATGAATTTCTTGTAGTTTTGAATACATTGTTTGTCCATCTTTTTTTAATAAAGCTGCAATTTCACAAGAAAGTAAAGTAGAGGTAACCGCATCTTTATCTCTAACAAAATCTCCAACCATAAACCCGAAACTTTCTTCTCCACCTCCAATGAAATCTAATTCTGGAAAATCTTTTATCATTTTAGCAATCCATTTGAAGCCTGTTAAACCTAATTTGCATTCAACGTTGTAATAGTTGCAAATTTTACTAACTAAAGGAGTGGATACTATTGTAGATCCAACAAACTGATTGCCGTTTAATCTATTTTCTAATTTCCATTTCTCACATAAATATTCAATTAAAATAGCCATCACTTCATTGCCATTTAATAAAATTAATTCTCCATGATTATTTCTAACTGCTATTCCAAGTCTATCTCCATCAGGATCAGTACCAATAACAATATCTGCATTAACTTTATTCCCTAGCTTTAAGGCCATTTCTAATGCTTTAGTTTCTTCAGGATTAGGAGATTCTACAGTTGGAAAATTCCCATCAGGAACTCTTTGTTCTTCAACAATGTGTACATTGTTAAATCCAGCCCTTTTCAAAACATCTGGAATTAGAGTAATTGAAGTTCCATGCAGAGATGTAAATACAATATTTAAATTATTTTTTAATTTAATATTATCAGATAGCTTGCCATTAAAAACACTTTGACGAATAAATTCATTATCAATATCTTTATCGATTATTTTTATTAAGCTATTATTTGAATCAAATGATATATCATTATATTTTAATTTGTTAATCTCTTTTATAATGTTTTGGTCTTCAGGAGGAACTATTTGGCCACCATCTTGCCAATAAACTTTGTATCCATTATATTCAGGAGGATTATGAGAAGCTGTTAATACAATACCACATTGACAATTTAAATACTTCAATGCAAATGATAGTTCTGGTGTTGGTCTTAAGTCACTAAATAAATAAACTTTAATATTATTCGATGAAAAAACATCTGCAACGATTTTTGCTAACTCTTTACTATTGTTTCTGCAGTCATATGCAATGGCAACAGAGATATTTTTTTTAAAAATATTTACTAAATAATTGCTTATACCTTGTGTGTTTTTTCCTAGAGTGTATTTATTAATTCTATTAGTTCCAACACCCATTAAGCCTCTCATTCCACCAGTTCCAAACTCAAGATCTTTATAAAAGCTGTCCTCTAACTCATTTTCATTTTTTGCTAATTCTCTAGTGGCTTTAATTGTCTCATTATCAAATGGATCTTTTAGCCATTCTTTATAAATATTTTTGTAACTCATATAATGTAATAGTTTTGTTAACTATTTATTTTTTGGTCTATTTTGTATTGTTTTTTATTTTGATTATTTCTAGTTATCATTTCACCTAAAAATCCAGCAACAAAAAATTGACTTCCAAGGATCATAGTTGTTAAGCTGATAAAAAACTCAGGTTTCTCTGTAATTAATCTACCTTCAGGATTTAAATATATTTTATCAATTCCTAAGTATAATGCAAACATAAACCCTATAATTAACATTAATGCTCCAATAGTTCCAAAAAAATGCATTGGTCTTTTACCAAATCTTGACAAAAACCATATTGTAACTAGGTCTAAAAAACCATGACTAAATCTACTCATACCAAATTTTGTTTGACCATATTTTCTTGGTCTATGTTTAATAACTTTTTCTTCAATTTTATTATACCCTTCGTTACTGGCTAATATGGGTATGTACCTATGCATTTCACCATAGACATTTATGTTTTTTACAACTTCATTTTTATACCCTTTTAACCCGCAATTAAAATCATTTAATTTAATGCCAGAAGTTAATCTTGCAGAAAGATTAAATATCTTTGATGGAAGGTTTTTTGTTAAAACTGGATCAAATCTTTTTTTCTTCCATCCTGAAAGAATATCTAAGTTTTTAGTAATAATCAAATTATACATTTCTGGAATTTCTTCCGGGTCATCCTGTAGATCTGCATCCATTGTAAATACTACATTTCCATCTGCAATTTCAAAGCCAGCATGTAAGGCCTGTGATTTACCATAATTTTTAGAAAATTTTATAGCTTTAAACGAATTATTTTCAATACAAATAGAACTTATAATTTTCCAAGAATCATCATCACTGCCATCATCTACATAAATTACTTCATATTTAAATGAATTCTCTTTCATAACTGAGTCTATTTTAAGACTTAGTTCAACTAAAGATTCACTTTCATTTAATAATGGTATAACAATAGAAATGTCCATTTTATACTATTTGGATTCTTTTTTAGAAAAGAATGACGCCACTAATCCGATAACAGAGAAAAATGCTAAATTCATGACGTATTGTAATGATATACTAGATAATGAAAAATTACTTTTTTTAGAGGCTTCTTCTAAATTTTGAGCTATCATTTCTTTTGACATGCCAAAGCCTTCAAGCATTTCTTTAGTCATTACTAGCATTTCTTCATCCAAAATTTTTGCTGCATCGGGGTCAACAATGACAAAAACTAAAATTGTAGTTAAACTGCCAATAAAATAACCCAATGAAATTGTTGTAAAGTAAGATTTAAAAGCTTCTACAAAGGATATAATCCCATTATTTTGTTTTTTTGATTGAATTATTGAAAAGATCCCAAATAAAATTATAAGTATTCCAAATCCAAGACCTATAAAGGGATTCAAGAATAATTTAAAATCTACAGAGTACGCTATAACAGTAGTTATTGTTAGGACTCCTCCAAGTTTATATGCTAAATCTGTTGCAATGTTTTTTAATTCAGTTTCCATACTTTTATTTTTTATATCAACAAATATAGGAAAACCAATTTCTAGATTAAATAAACTTCAGATTATATTGTTATATATTAAAAAAATATCTAGATTTGCACCTCAAAATTTAAAACATTTATCGATGAAAAAAGATATTCATCCTAAGGATTACAGATTAGTAGCGTTTAAAGATATGTCAAATAATGATATTTTTATAACTAAATCAACTGCTAATACAGCTGAAACTATTGAACATGAAGGAGTTGAATACCCACTTGTTAAAATGGAAATTTCAAGAACTTCTCACCCATACTATACTGGAAAATCTAAATTAGTAGATACAGCTGGTAGAATAGACAAGTTCAAGAACAAATACTCTAAATTTAAGAAGTAAATACTTTTTAAATATATAATTTATTAAAGTCTTTCATCTTTTTGAAAGGCTTTTTTTTATTTTTACACAAAATTCACATCATGAATTATATTTTATTTGATGGCCCTAGTAGAAATAATTTACTTCCATTAACCTACACAAGACCTGTTGCAGAAATTAGAGTTGGTATATTAACAATCAGGGAAAAATGGGAAGCTTTTCTAGAGTCTACAATTTCATTTGTTACTGAGGATTACTTATCTGATAAGTATCCCATGTTAGAATTTGATAAGAATATTTTTATTAATGCGTCTTTTTTACCAAACAATAAGCTTGTAAATTTAATAATCAATCTTAAACCAAATGAATTGATTAATTCTGGTGATGATTTAATAGCCTTTTATTCTGAAGAAAACCAAGATGAAGTGGATTTAGATTCTTTTAAAAAAATACCTTACAACGATAAAGTTTTACAATTAAACAGCCTAACTGACATATTTAAAATTAATTCATCAGCAATTATAGAAGATTTTACTCTTTTAACAAAAAATAAAAATTCATCAAAAATTTCAAAAACTAATAATCTAATTAATCCTGAAAATATTTTTATCGATGAAGGAGTTAAAATGGAATATTCGACTTTAAATGCATCTAATGGCCCAATTTATATATCAAAAAATTGTGAAATTATGGAAGGAACTCTAATTAGAGGTCCATTTGCCTTGTGTGAATATTCTACTTTAAAACTTGGTTCAAAAATATATGGAGGAACTACAATAGGTCCTCATTGCAAGATTGGTGGCGAGGTTAGTAATTCTGTAGTTCTAGGATATAGTAATAAAGTTCACGATGGTTTTTTAGGTAATTCTTTGATTGGAGAGTGGTGTAATTTAGGAGCAGACACAAATACATCAAATTTAAAAAATAATTATGCAGATGTTAAAATCTGGAATTATGATCATAATAAATTTTTATCCACTGGTGAGCAATTTTGTGGACTTATCATGGGTGATCACAGTAAAAGTGGTATAAACACAATGTTTAATACAGGAACAGTAGTAGGAGTTTGTTCAAATGTTTTTGGCTCTGGTTTTCCAAGAAATTTCATTCCAAGTTTTTCTTGGGGTGGTAATAAAGGTTTCTCTGACTATAGGATTGAAAAAGTTTTTGAAGTCAATGATAAAGTTATGAAAAGAAGAAACTGTATTTTTTCTGATCAGGATAAGGCAATACTCACTCATCTCAATAACATTACTAGTTCATACAGATCTAATTTTTAGTAACTCTTCTTAGATCTAAGATGTTTATTGGATTAATACCTAAATTAAAAATGTTTTTATGTGAAAATCTAATTACTTCATCGTAGAATAATGGAACTATAGTTGATTCTTCCATTATAATCGAATCCATTTTTTTATAAAGTATTTCTTTTTTTATTTGTTTTCTTTCACCTAAAGATTCTTCATATAGTTTATCGTAAATTTCATTTGAAAAATGTGTATAATTTGGTCCTAGTGGAGCGAAGTTTTTACTGTAATAGAGTGATAAATAATTTTGAGCATCTGGGTAATCAGCAACCCAACTAGCTCTAAAGAAATCTAATTTACCATTAGCCTTGGCTTCTTTTAATGATGATGGAGGAATAACATCAACTATTATATTAATTCCAATTTTTTCAATTTCCTTTTGAATAAACTCACAAAACACTAAATAATTACTGGTAGTCGTTAATTTTAGAGTAGGGTTTTTATCTCCAGATTTATCGATATACTCCAATACCAATTTTTTAGCTAATTCCGGATTATATTTATAATAAGCTTTTTTTGAATATCCAGGCAATCCATCTGGGATAAAACCTGAGTTTGCATTTACTCCAATACCATTTCGCAAAAACTTTATCATTTTGTTTCTGTCAAATCCATAATTTATTGCTTTTCTTATAAGTTTAGATTTAACAACTGAGTTAGTTGATTCATTATAAAATCCTAAGTATTCAGTATTTAAATATGGTGCTCTAACAACATTAATATTTTTAGAATATTTATTAGATAAAGTTCCATCAGTATTTAAAATTTCGTCTTTGTATGAATCATCCAAGCCTGAAATAAAGTCTAAATTAGATTGAACAAATTCTAAAAATTCACTTTGTTTTTCTGGGATAAATGTTATGGCAACTGCCTCAAGATAGGGTAGTGGGTTTTCTTTCTCATCTTTTTCAAAATAATTTTCATTTTTTCTAAGTACTAATTTTATGTTTTCTTCCCATCTTTTAAATTTAAAAGGTCCTGTCCCAATTGGATTTTTCCTAAAATCGTTACCATAGTGCTCAACAATTTCTTTTGGAACAACGGAGCAGTACTTCATTGATAAAATTCCTAAAAATGCATTGAACGGCTCTTTTAACTGTATTTTAAATACACTGTCGTTAACTGCTTCATAATCTTTAACTTTATCTAACACCCAAGCACCCGGAGATGCTAGTCTTTTATCTAAAATTCTATCAAAACTATATGTAAAGTCATTAGCAATAACTTTTCTGTCATTTAACAATATGTGCTTATGGAATTTTATGTTAGTTTTTAAATTAAAATTGTAAGTCTTTCCATCTTCGCTTATAGTCCAACTTTTTGCTATGGAGGGAATAATATTTAAATCTTTATCCATTTCAACTAAGCCATTAAATAGTTGATTGATTACCCATATATCAGCGTTATCTTTGGCAAACGCAGGGTCTAAAGAACTGATGTTTTTATGTTCGTTGTACCTAAAGACTAAATTATCTTTATCATTATCATTATATTTATCACTACAAGAATTAAATAATAATACTGTAAGTATTAATTTGATTTTAATAATGATTTTATTCATATGACTTTAAGTTGTAAATTTGCAGCTTTGTAAAAGTACAAAATGAATCTATTAAATACAGTAGCTTTTTATACACTTGGTTGTAAGCTGAATTATTCAGAGACATCTACTATCGCACGTGATTTTGTTGAAAACAACTTTAAAAAAGTCTCCTTTAATGATCCTGCTGATATATATGTAATTAATACTTGTTCTGTCACAGAAAATGCTGACAACAAGTTTAAAACTGTAGTAAAAAGAGCAAAAAAAATTAATCCAGATGCATTTATAATTGCAATTGGATGTTATGCCCAGCTAAAACCAAATGAATTAGCAAATGTTTTAGGTGTTAATTTGGTTTTAGGAGCAAACGAGAAATTTAACATATTAAATTATTTAGACAAAATTTCTGTTAATGATACTGCTCAAGTATATTCATGTAATATTGATGATGTTGATAATTATATCAGTAGTTATTCTGTTTCAGACAGAACAAGAGCATTTTTAAAAGTTCAAGATGGTTGTGATTATAAATGTACTTATTGCACTATTCCTTTAGCAAGAGGTATTTCAAGAAGTGATGACATTAATTCTATAATTAATAATGCAGAAAAAATTTCAAAAACTGGAATTAAAGAAATTGTATTAACTGGAGTTAATATTGGTGATTACGGAAAAGGAGAGTTTGGAAACAAAAAACATGAAAGTACTTTTTTGGATTTAATAGAAAGTTTAGATAAAACCTCTTCAATTGATAGAATTAGAATTTCTTCTATTGAACCTAATTTACTTAAAAATGAAATAATTTCATTTGTTTCAAAAAGTAATTTATTTGTCCCTCATTTTCATATACCTCTTCAAAGTGGAAATAATGAAATTTTAAAACTTATGAAGCGAAGATATCTTAGAGATTTATACGTTGACAGAGTAAATTTTATAAAAAATTTAATGCCGGATGCCTGTATTGGAGTGGATGTTATTGTTGGATTTCCTGGTGAGACTGAAGAATATTTTAGGGATACTTTTGATTTTTTAAATTCTTTAGACATTTCTTATTTACATGTATTTAGTTATTCTGAAAGAGACAATACATTAGCTAGTGAATTTTCTGATATAGTTCCAAATTCAATAAGATCAAAAAGAAGTAAAATCCTTAGATCTCTTTCACTTAAGAAGAGAAGAATGTTTTATGAGTCTCAATTGGGTAAGCGTAAAAAAGTTTTATTTGAGTCAGAAAATAAGAAAGGGTATATACATGGTTTCACTGATAACTATGTAAAAATACGTTATCCTTGGAATCCTAAACTTGTAAACACACTACATCATGTAGACTTAGAGTCAATTGATAATGAAGGATTTGTAAGAGTTAAATTTAAAATGTTTGAATTAGCTTAAATTCTAATTCCTACAGGAAGCATTCTTTTATATTTTCTGTTTTTTCTAATAAATTTAGCTATAGTGGGTGCAGTTGGAACTACACTTATTTCTCTGCCTCTAATATCTTCAAGAACTAAAATCAAAAATTCTTCAGTAAATGTATTTTCAATTACTGATTCTGGTATAATAAGTTTTGTTAAGAAAATTTTTCTATCTTGGAGTGAATATTCAATTATCGCTAATTCATTATTAACTTTTAGCTCATATTGTCGTAAAAAAGTATTATCAGTTAATGCCATGCAATATGATTTTAATTGAAAAATTAAGAAAAATATTTCTACAAAATTACAAAAAATAAATTCGCTTTAGGAATTTTACAAACATTAAAGTATTGAGAACGAAACATATATACCTTATGCCAGGAATGTCAGCAAACCCTCTTATCTTTAAAAGGATTAAGTTTTCTGATGAAAAATATGAAATTCACTTCTTGAAATGGACGAAACCAGTTTTAAATGAGAGTATTGAAAACTATTCTAAAAGATTTTTGGATTTTATTAAACATGAGAATCCAATTCTTATTGGTGTCTCTTTTGGTGGTTTAATCGTTCAAGAAATCAGTAAACTAATTGATGTTGAAAAAGTAATTATAATTTCTAGTATAAAATCTAACCGTGAGTTACCTCTATACATGAAATCTGCAAAGTTTTTAAAACTATATAATTACTTTCCTCTAAAATTATTTGATGATGTTTTTAATATATCTAAATCATTAAAAATTAATAAAATTTATAAAAAGCTAGATTTAATTGATAAATACTTGTCAGTAAGAGATGAAAATTACTTAAAGTGGGCGATTCGTGAGATATTAAATTGGAAACAAGAAAAGCCCTTGCAAGAAGTGATTCACATACATGGTGATAGAGATTTGACATTCCCAATCAGCTTAATCAAAGACTGTATAATAGTTCCTGGAGCAACACATGCATTGATACTAACAAAGTATCGATGGTTAAACAAAAACTTGACTCTGTTAATCGAGGAAAAAAAAGTTTAATCTTAATTAATTAAAAATTACCTTCTTTGGGATCTTTGACCACCATAATGCTGATTAGGCATTTGACCTTTCTTCATTTGTGCTTTCATCATTTTTACTTGATCAGCTAGCATATTTCTTTTATCAAGTTTCTGAGCTTCACTTAATAACTTTTGAGCTTCAATTTTCCTTCTTTTACTAAATGCTATACCTGCTAGATTTAATTTTGCCATAGCTAAATCATGATCCATACTTAATCCAAAACTAATAGCTTTTTTGAAGTATTTTTCAGCTTCGTTCATGTTGGTTTGAGAAACCATAATCCCTTTCAGATAATTGTAATATCCTTGTTGTTTTATTGTTAGTGAAGATTTTGGATTTTTGATTTTAGAAAGCCATTTGTTAGCGCCTTCAAAGTTTTGCTTCCTTAACTGAAAAAATGCTAACAATATCATTTCGTTTTTAAAGAAAAGAAATATGAATATTGAAGCTAGAAGAATATACATAATTCCTGCTCCAATATACCCTTCACTAAATTCATAAGTTGAATATGCTAATGCGCCAACAGCAAAAAAGATTTTAATATATTTATTAAACATTTATTCTATTTTTTTTTTAGATGTACAAAGTTAATAAAAACAATTAATAATTTTTTTAATTTTTAGATTTGTCAAAGCAAAAACTCTTTGTATATTTGCCCGCAGTTTTTAATGTAATTAAGAACTTTAATATTAGTTTAAATAAAAAAATCAAGACATGCCAAAAAGAACATTTCAGCCTTCTAAAAGAAAAAGAAGAAATAAACACGGTTTTATGGAAAGAATGGCTTCTGTTAGTGGGAGAAAAGTCTTAGCCAGAAGAAGAGCAAAGGGTAGAAAAAAACTTTCAGTATCGTCTGAAATTCGTCACAAAAAATAATGATTAACAATTGTTAATATATTAAAGGTGTTGCTATTAGCAATGCCTTTTTTTTTATCTTTTTGATAGCTATTTTTGAAAATAGGTTAAATTTAATTCATAATTAATGCCAAAAAACAACAATTTAAAGTCAATTCTTATAATTGGTTCAGGTCCAATCATCATTGGTCAAGCCTGTGAATTTGATTATTCAGGAACTCAAGCTTTGAGATCTTTACATGAAGATGGTATAGAAACTATATTAATAAATTCTAATCCAGCAACTATAATGACTGACCCTTCAATGGCAGATCATGTTTACTTGTTACCATTAACATCTTCATCAATAATAAAAATTTTAAAAGAACATCCACAAATAGACGCAGTACTTCCTACTATGGGTGGTCAAACTGCTCTAAATTTATGTATTGAAGCAGATGAAAAAGGAATTTGGGAAGATTTCAATGTAGAAATTATTGGTGTTGATATCCAGGCAATTAATATAACTGAGGATAGAGAACAATTTAGGAATTTAATGTTAGATATAGGAATTCCTATGGCTCCACAATCTACTGCAAATTCTTACCTCAAAGGAAAGGAAATAGCTCAAGAATATGGCTTTCCCTTGGTAATTAGAGCGTCTTATACATTAGGTGGTGCAGGTGCTTCAATTGTGTACAAAGAAGATGATTTTGATGAACTACTAACAAGAGGTTTAGAGATTTCACCAATTCACGAAGTGATGATTGATAAAGCTTTAATTGGGTGGAAAGAGTATGAATTAGAACTTTTAAGAGATTCAAATAACAATGTTGTGATAATTTGTTCCATAGAAAATATGGACCCTATGGGAATACATACTGGAGACTCAATTACAGTAGCTCCAGCTATGACATTAAGTGATGCTACATATCAAAAAATGAGAGATATGGCTATTCATATGATGAGAAGTATTGGAGATTTTGCTGGAGGGTGTAATGTTCAATTTGCTATAAGTCCAGATACAAATGAAGACATAATAGCAATTGAAATAAATCCTAGGGTTTCTAGATCTTCAGCCTTAGCTAGTAAAGCAACTGGTTATCCTATAGCTAAGGTAGCAGCAAAACTGGCAATCGGTTATAATTTAGATGAACTAAATAACCAAATAACTAAATCAACATCTGCTTTATTTGAACCTACACTAGATTATGTCATAGTTAAAATACCAAGATGGAATTTTGATAAATTTGAAGGTAGTGATAGGACTTTAGGATTGCAAATGAAGTCAGTTGGTGAAGTAATGGGTATTGGAAGATCATTTCAAGAAGCCTTGCATAAGGCTACCCAATCATTAGAAATCAAAAGAAATGGTTTAGGTGCTGATGGAAAGGGATATAAAGATTATGACTTAATTATTAGTAAGTTGTCAAATCCATCATGGGATAGAGTATTTGTGATATTTGACGCTATTCAAATGGGTATTCCATTAAGTAGAATTCATGATATTACTAAAATTGACATGTGGTTTTTAAGACAATATGAAGAGCTATACCATTTACAAAAACAGATATCTAACTTCACAATTGATACTATTGAAAAAGAATTATTATTAGAAGCTAAACAAAAAGGATATGGAGATAGACAAATAGCACACATTTTAAAATGTTTAGAGAGTCAAGTGTATAATAAGCGTCAAGAAATGGATATTAATAGAGTTTATAAGCTTGTTGATACATGTGCTGCAGAATTTAGAGCTAAAACTCCTTATTATTATTCTACTTTTGAAAGTCAGGTAAAGATTGAAAATAAAGATGCTTATTCTGATAATGAAAGCGTTGTCTCAGACAAAAAGAAGGTTATAGTCTTAGGGTCTGGTCCAAATAGAATTGGTCAAGGAATTGAATTTGATTATTGTTGTGTTCATGGAGTTTTAGCAAGTGCAGAAGCTGGTTATGAAACTATTATGATTAACTGTAATCCAGAAACTGTCTCTACTGATTTTGACACTGCAGACAAATTATATTTTGAACCTGTTTTTTGGGAGCATATTTATGATATTATTAAGCATGAAAAACCTGAAGGAGTTATTGTACAGTTAGGTGGACAAACGGCCTTAAAATTAGCTGAAAAATTAGAACGCTACGGAATTAAAATTATAGGTACTACTTATAAATCTTTAGATTTGGCAGAGGATAGAGGATTATTTTCTACATTATTAAAAGATAATAATATTCCTTATCCTGAATTTGATACTGCAACAACAGCTGAAGAAGCTTTAGTAGTCGCTCAGAAGCTAGACTTTCCAATATTAGTAAGACCTTCTTATGTTTTAGGTGGACAAGGAATGAAGATTGTGATTAATCCAGAAGAGCTTGAAGAGCATGTTGTCAATCTACTTAGATCAATGCCTGATAATAAACTTTTATTAGATCATTATTTAGATGGAGCAATTGAGGCTGAGGCTGACGCAATTTGTGATGGAAAGGATGTACTAATTATTGGCATCATGGAGCATATTGAGCCATGTGGTATTCATTCTGGAGATTCTAATGCAACTTTACCTCCATTTAATTTAGGAAAACTTGTAATGGATCAAATTAAAGAGCATACTAAAAAAATTGCTCTAGCATTAAATACCGTAGGTCTAATTAACATACAGTTCGCAATAAAAGATGAGGTGGTTTATATAATTGAAGCTAATCCTAGAGCCTCTAGGACAGTTCCTTTTATAGCTAAAGCATATAAACAACCCTATGTTAATTATGCAACTAAAGTGATGTTAGGTGCCCTAAAGGTAGCTGATATTAATTACCAACCTGATTTAAAAGGTTTCGCAATAAAGGAACCTGTATTTTCATTTAATAAATTTCCAAATGTAAATAAAAACTTAGGACCTGAAATGAAAAGTACAGGCGAAAGTATTTTGTTTATTGATAATTTAAAAGACGATCAGTTTTACGAGATTTACTCAAGAAGGAAAATGTATTTAAGTAAATAATTATTTACTTAAATATTTATTACTAAATTTAATTCACTTTTTATTTAAAAAAATGGAATATATAATTGTTTTATTGATTTTAGTAATTGGTTTTTTATTTTATTTAATATTTAATAAAAAAAATGATAACTCTTCAAATAATGATTTAGCTCAATTCTCAAACACAATTACTACTCATATTCAAGAAATAAGAAAAGAAGTTAGTGCTAATGCCAAAGAGGGGAGAATTGAGATAGAGGGAAAGTTAAAAGATATCAATAAACAAATTAATGATTTTCATAAAACATCTTCTCAAAATATATCTGATCAATTTAAAGAATCCAATAAGGTAATTAAAGACGTTACTATTGAGCTTGAAAAAATAAAAGGTACTAACGAACAGGTTTTAAGTTTTGCAAATCAAATGAAAACCCTTGAAAAAATTCTAGGTAATCAAAAACAAAGAGGAATCTTAGGTGAGATTCAGTTAGAAAATCTACTAGCCAATGTATTACCTCCTGGTCTATTTCAAATGCAATACAGTTTTAAAAATGGAGAAGCCGTAGATGCAATTGTAAAAGTTGGAGATTATATTATTCCAGTCGATGCAAAATTTTCGCTCGATAATTATAATAAAATGATTGAAAGTAATGACAAACCTGAAATAGATATTCTTGAAAAAAAGTTTAAATCTGATATTAAAAACAGAATAGATGAAACATCAAAATATATTAGGCCTAACGAAAAAACTACTGACTACGCCTACATGTTTATACCAGCTGATGGATTATATCAAGATTTATTAAACAGTAGGGTAGGGACACTTCAAATTAATTCAAAAGATTTAGTTTCTTATGCCTATTCTAAAAAAGTAATGATAGTATCTCCTATGAGCTTATTTCCAATGCTTCAAATAACAGTCAAAGCTTTACATAACTTGAAGGTAGAAAAGTCAATTCAAGATATTTTACATAATGTAGATAAGTTGTCTAATCATTTGAATTCGTATAAATCTTACCATGAGAAACTCGGTAATACAATCGGTACTGTGGTTAATCATTATAACAATAGTTCGAAAGAATTTAAGAAAATTGATAAAGATATTTTAAAAGTTAGTTCAGGAAACTCAAAATTAGATTACGATAGTAACGAGCTTGACAAACCTTTACTAGAAGATTGATTATTGAAGAATTAAATATTTTTCTTCAATTTTTTTAAACCCAAAATAAAGTATTCCGGAAAAAAACAGATCTGCAAGTATTGAATTAGTGAAAAAAGGTATAGCCATTGTATAACACAAAATTAACCCTTCAAGGCTGTAAGTATAGCCTCCAAGTAACCATACACCAAAGTTTGTAACTATAAAAAACATTAAGCTACTTAAAAGAATATTTTTAATATGATAACTTTTAACAATAAAGCTATAAGTAGTTATTAATATAAATGCCAAATAAACAAATATTGAAATATAACTGAAGCCAATAAAAAAGTCAGATATTAACATTACAGAAATAGGAATTAAATAAGCAAGCTTAATATTTTTGAATTTAATACCAGCAAAAATTGCAATAGCCGTGATCGGTACAAAATTTGGAGGATGTGGAATTAACCTCATAAGTGCAGCAATGACTATAAATACAGTTATTAATAGTATTCTTTTATTTTTTTCTTTCATATGAGTCGTCAAATTTACTATAATTATCAATAAAATGGTACATCTCTTTATTTAAAACATCTAATTCACTACTGTCACCAATTAAATCTAATACTTCTGTAAAATTGTTCAAATTTTTTCCTAAGGTTATTTGATCTAATGCTATCGATAGTAAAGGCTCATCAAGATCTCCAATAATTCCCAGATTTGATGAGTCTTCATAAGCTATAATATCAGGATCTAATCCATTGTAATAATCAGTTTCACCAAGATAGTTAAGTGTTTTTAGCACCAAGGGTTGTAATGCATAATTATGAGATGGATTAACTCCGTTTAATGAAAAATCAGGAGAATCATATAGAGTAACAGACGCCTGGTATTTACCATATGTTGTAGTTCCAACTTGGATGACATCAATGTATGGCTTTAAACAATTAATAACTAATTCACTCGCAGAAGCTGAACTTCCTGACGTGATTATTATTACTTTATTCAAATTTAAACTGTTTGGGTTGTCAATAAATCTATTTATTAAATATTCAGGATCATTATCGAGCCAATAATTTTGAATTTCATTATTCCATTGTTCTGTGCTAAAAATATCGTTAGTAAATTGTCCAGTTATTAAACTTGAAATTAAAATTGCAGAATTAATGGATCCACCAGAATTGTATCTTAAATCTAAAATAAGATTATCAATATTATTAGACTTAAAGTTTGCAAAAACGTTAGATAATTCATCATCAAAAGTGGAAGTAAACTGATTATATAAAATATATCCAGATTTACCATTTGAGTTTTCAATAATATCTGAGTGGAAGATTGGATTTTTTTCTAATGATACTTTGTAAAGATCAATAATAATATCATTGTTTACTATTGTGTCATCAATAATTTCTGGTGTATTATTGTTAAAGTAATCTGCAAAATTTACAGTATAATTATCCATAGATAGTAATGAAGAATAGTTATCAAGGTTTAAAATAGTGTTGTTAATTTCAAAGAAAATATCTCCTCTTTTAATATTGTTTTCATCTGCAACAGACCCGGGATGAACATATCTAACATATCCATAGACGTCAAAGTTGCTTCCAGGAAAATAGCGAAGTCCATACTCCATGCCATTACTTGTAGAAACCCCTTGAAAATACTGTTGTAATTCAACATAGTCATCAACTATTATACTATGCTTATCAATAGTTTCTCTATTAAAAATTAAGTTTTCAAATAAAACTTCGGGAGTTTCAAATAAATTCAAATAATCTAAATAATCACTATCACTTGTAAATCTATTATTTAAAAGATCTTCAATATTATCTTTATATAGATATGCAGCGTTCATACCTTTCCAAACAAAATCATTTATTTCATTCGTAAATGCACCATTGTCATCTAGATCCTCATAACAAGCATATGTAGTTAACACAACAAAAGAAATTAATATAAATTTAAAAGGAAATTTTATTACGTTTTTCATTTTTTCAACTAATTTTACAACTATGAAATTTAATATAACAATATTCTTTTTAATATTCAATTTTAGTTTGTTATCTCAGTCTGAATTTAAACTAAGTTCAACTGAAAATATTACTGAATTTAAGATTGGTTCAAATGTATTTGATTTAATGTCTAAATTCAAAATATCATTTGGAGATAAAGGATTACAACAGATTTCAGATCAGCTTAAAAAGTTAACTAGTATTATTGCTTACTCTAGTGATAGTTTATCGGGATCATCTAAGATTGAATCATCATTTAATGATTATATATTAAATTCTGAATTGATGCAATTAATTCAATTTGTTGAAAATAAATATCAGGTTAATATTTATACTTTAGAAAATGAAGATTCTATAATTGAAGAATTATCTATGATTGTAAAAAAAGAGGGATCATTTAAAACAATTTATTTGCAGATAAGGGGAGAAATTGATCTTGAGCAAATAGCTAGTGTTGCAAGTGAATTAAATGTTCCTGGAAAAGACTTTTTAAAAAAAATCCGCTAAATACCCGTATAGTTTTGAGGAGTTAAAGATCTTAACTCGTCTTTGATAGATTCACTAACACTTAAGGTTTCTATAAAACTTCTTATGGATTCCTTGTTAATTTTTTCGTTAGTCCTAGTTAAATTTTTCAAAGTTTCATAAGGGTTTGGGTAATTTTCTCTCCTTAAAATTGTTTGAATAGCTTCTGCAATTACAGCCCAGTTATCTTCTAGGTCAGAATTTATTTTTTCGTTGTTAAGTATAAGCTTGTTTAGACCTTTAAGCGTTGATTTGAACGCAATAATTGAATGGGCTACAGGAACTCCTATATTTCTTAAAACGGTACTATCAGTTAAATCTCTTTGAAGTCTAGAAATAGGTAGTTTATTAGAAAGATGATTAAATATTGCATTAGCAATACCTAAATTCCCTTCGCTATTTTCAAAATCTATAGGATTTACTTTATGGGGCATTGCTGAGCTTCCAATTTCTCCTTTTTTGATTAACTGTTTAAAGTAATCCATTGATATATAGGTCCAAAAGTCTCTGTTTAAATCAATTAGTATGGTATTTATCCTACTTAAATTATCAAAAGTTGCGGCCATATTATCATAATGCTCAATTTGAGTTGTTGGAAATGAATAATCAAGGCCTAATCTTTCTTCAGTAAATTTTTTAGCAAAACTAACCCAATCTATTTTTGGGTAGGCAAGATAATGAGCATTAAAATTACCTGTTGCTCCTCCAAATTTTGTGGAATTCGGTATTAGTTTCAGTAAATTTAATTGCTGCTCTAACCTAGCTGTAAAAACTTCTATTTCTTTACCGAGCTTAGTTGGCGAAGCTGCTTGTCCATGTGTTCTAGCGAGCATAGGAATATCTTTCCATTTCACTTTTAATTCATCAAGCTTGTCAACAAGATTTGAAATTTCAATTAAATACACATCTTCAATAGCTTCTTTTAAACTTAATGGTATTGCGGTATTGTTTATATCTTGAGAAGTTAATCCGAAGTGGATAAATTCTTTATATTCAGAGAGTTTTAAACTATCAAATTTATTTTTTAAAAAATACTCAACAGCTTTGACATCATGGTTTGTAGTTTTTTCAATTTCTTTTATGTTATTTGAGTCTTCGAAAGAAAAACTCTTGTAAATGTCTCTTAATTTAGTAAAGAAAGACTTGTCAAAATTTTGTAATTGAGGTAGGGGGATTTCACATAAAGAAATGAAATATTCTACTTCAACAATAACTCTATTTTTTATAAGTCCATGTTCTGAAAAGTAGTCCGATAATTGAGAAACTTTATTTTGATATCTACCATCGATAGGAGATATGGCATTGAGTGAAAATTTTGACATACTTTTTTAAATTGAAATAATTTACAAATATAGTTATTTCATTTAATTTTGGATTAGCTATTTAATAAATGTATTTTTAGAAAAATTACCTTTATGATAAATAATTCAGAAATAATGAGTGATGCAAGAGAATCACTAACAGGTAAATGGCCACTTGCTATAGGCACATTTTTAATTCTTATTTTAATTTCTATGGGTGCTTCTCTAATTCCCTATGCTGGACAAATAATAGGAATGGTTATAGCCGGCCCATTATCGGTAGGTGGCGCTTTTTTTGCATTAAAAATATCTAGAGATCAAGAAGCTAAGACTGATGATTTATTTTTTAGTTTTAATAATAATTTAGGTAATTCAATACTTGCATACTTATTAGTTTTTGTTTTTGCTTTTATAGGATTTATATTACTTATTATTCCAGGAATAATTGTTGCATTAGCTCTTTCACAAACCTGGTTTATTTTAGCAGAGAATCCATCAATGGATTCATATAGTGCAGTTGTTAAAAGTAAGGACATGATGAATGGCTACAAATGGCAATATTTTAAAATTGGATTAAGATTATTTGTGCTTGGAATATTATGCATATTCACCTTAGGAATTGGTTTTTTATGGTTAATTCCATATCAGTATGTTGTATATGCTAAGTTTTATGAACAAGTTAAAGCAGCAAATGCTTAATATTTCACAGTTTTATTTAAAACCTTGTATTCCTCATAACATTCGCTAATTGCATCCAAAAGTTGTAAGTCGTTAGCTTTTCTTATAAACTCTTCTGAATAATTACATTCACTAATAAGGAGCTCTAAATCTGCTTTTTCTAGTTGTAATAGAACCATTAACATTTCTCTGTCAAATCTATTGGAAAGGATGTCTCTAATTTGATCATCTCTTTTCATTTTTCTTAACTTTCTTAGCTGATTTGGCTCTTTTCCAAATACTTTATGTAAAAAATCTAATGGATTGAAAATCGCATTTAATGCTTGAGTTACTGCGCTGGCAGGTCTAACTTTAGATTCATAACCTACATTTGGTAATCCAGAAATACTGTATCTAAAATTATTGTTTATAGGAACTTGCTTAATGTCTACCTCTAAATATCCAGTTAGCTTTATTTGACTTACAACTACTTCTTCTAAGGCTAGTGCTAGTTCAGTTAATTCAATTGTAGTTTCTGAACCAAACTTAATCCAATCATTAGTGACCTTAATTTTTAAAGATTTAAATCCTAAATAAGAGAAATGAAGTGTATCATTTGCTTTAACATCAATTGAAAACTCTCCCTTTTTATTGGTAGATGTTCCTATAACTTGAGTTAAGTTAACAATATTAACATTTTCTAAAGGAGTGTTATTATTTGCATTAATAATAGCACCCTTTACAGTAGTTATTTCTTGAGAGAAACAAAAACTGCTTATGATAAATAGGAAACTAAATAATATTTTTTTAATCATTGAATAATAAATATAATAAACTAAACTAATTATATGTATTAAATATCACCAACTTAACTATGATTTAACATATGCTATTTTCTTCTGCTTCTCCTAGGTCTGGAATAGCTATCAGAATTAAATGACTTAGACCTTCTAGAACTTGAATTATTTTCAGACTCTCTTGAGCCAGATCTTTTAGAATTACTTCCTCTGTCAGATGCACTAAAACTAGACTTTCTTGAACCCCTGTCTGATTCATTTGACCTATTTCTTCTTCTGGAACTTCTTTCGGAATTTCTTGAGTCAGATCTTCTTGAATTAGATTTTTTAAATCCTCTATTTCCACCGCGTCTATCCCCTCTATTTGATCTTCCTTTACCACGATTTCTTTTTATATCTTTTGAAATTTCAACGTTTACAAATCGACCGTTTTCTTTAAAATCAGTAAAAAATGCAAGTATTTTTTCTTTGTGAACTTCTTCAGTATTAAAAAATGAAAAACTTTCTTTCACATCTACTTTAAATACATCGTCTTTTCCAAGTTCAAGAACATCTTTAAGAAAATCTTTAAGACTCATCCAGTCGTAGCCATCTTTTTGACCTATATTAATAAAATATCTTGTGGAGCTAGATTCGTCAGAATCTGAAAAATCAGAGTAACTGTGTTGATTTCCACCTTCAACGTTTAAATTTTTAGATTTCTGATAATAATCAAAATATCTGTTGAATTCAACAGAAAAGAACTTTTTGATAAGATCAGCCTTTTTAGTCTTTTTGAATAAATTATTAATTTCCTCAATATATTCGTCGATATTATTATTTACCTCAGTTTTATTTACCTTGTTGGCTAATGTAAATAGTTGAATTTTACAAATTTCCTCGCTACTAGGGATATCTTTCTTTATAAATTCTTTTTTTATTTTCTTTTGAATGTGACCAATTTTTCTTAATTCACTTTTAGATACAATTACTAAAGATATACCTGTTTTTCCTGCCCTACCAGTTCTTCCACTTCTGTGTGTGTAAGTTTCTATCTCATCAGGTAATTGGTAATTAATAACATGAGTAATGTTATCCACATCAATTCCTCTAGCAGCTACATCAGTCGCTACCAAAAATTGTATTTGTTTGTTCCTAAAAGACTTCATTACCAGGTCCCTTTGACTTTGACTTAAATCACCATGTAAGGCTCCAGCGTTATATCCATCTTCAATAAGTTTTTCTGCTACTTTTTGTGTATCTCTTTTAGTTCTACAGAAAACTACTGAAAATATTTGAGGATTGGCGTCAACTAATCTTTTAAGAGCAGCATATCTATCTCTGGAATTAACTAAATAATATTCATGAGATACTTGATCGCTACCAACATTTTTAGTACCCACAGTGATTTCAACTGGACTACTCATAAATTTTCTAGCAATATTAGAAACTTCTTTAGGCATAGTAGCAGAAAATAGCCAGGTGTTTTTTTCTTTAGGAGTAAAAGAGAGAATATCAGTTATGTCTTCATAGAAACCCATATTTAACATTTCGTCAGCTTCATCTAAAACACTGTATTTTATTTCAGAAATATTTACCAGATTTCTGTTTATCATATCTTTCATTCTACCTGGTGTAGCAACAATTATTTGGCTTCCTTTCTTTACTGATCTAGCTTGGTCAGTTATACTTGCACCACCATAAATAGCTGTTATGTTCAATCCTTTATAAAACTGACCATATTGCTTTAATTCATTAGTGATTTGTAAACACAATTCTCTGGTAGGCGATAGAATAAGTCCTTGAGTTTTTTTACTGTTGATATCAATTTTTTGGATCATTGGAAATCCAAATGCAGCTGTTTTACCGGTTCCAGTTTGAGCTAAGGCTACTAAGTCTGTATCTTTTTCTAAAAGAACAGGGACTGTTTTACTTTGAACTTCACTAGGAGTTTCAAATCCCATTTTTTCAACAGCAAGTAATAAATTTTCTTCTAATCCAATTTTTTTGAATTCACTCATAATTTTGTTTAAATATTCGATTTATATAATGTGTTAACGAAGTTGTTATCGACATACTTAAACTGAGACCTCTGAAACACTACCTTATCGATTAAGGATTTAAAGGTGCAAATATAGTGTTAATTAATGGATATTATTTTTTGCTAAGAAATTCTATTAATTTATTCATAGCTTTTGCTCTGTGACCAATTGTGTTTTTCATTTCCATATCCATTTCTGCAAAAGTAAATTCATGACCTATGGGTTTAAAAATTGGGTCATATCCAAATCCTTTTGATCCTTTTTTAGTAAAAACTATTTCCCCTTCACAAATACCAGTAAAGACTGATAATTCACCATTTAAAATTAGTGCTATTACAGTCTTGAATTTGGCTTTTCTGTTCGGAAATAACTTCATCATACTTAACAATTTATTAATGTTTTTTTCAGCGCTATAATCTAATCCTGAAAATCTTTTTGACATCACCCCAGGCAAACCATCAAGTGACTCAACTTCAAGACCAGTATCATCAGCAAAACAATCAACTTTAAATTTTTTATGCACATATTCAGCTTTTAGTATAGCGTTTCCTTCAATAGTTTTTTTGTTTTCAACTATTTCATCAAAGCAATTTATATCCTTTAAACTTTGTATTTCAAATTTTTTATTTAGTAATGCTTTTACTTCAATTATTTTGTCGTCGTTGTTAGTAGCGAAAATTAGTTTCATAATTATTGATGATGATAAGGTTCGTTTTTAAGAATACTAAAAGCTCTATAAAGTTGTTCTGTAAAAAACAGTCTAATCATCTCGTGAGAAAATGTCATTTTAGATAATGATAATTGATAATTTGATATAGATTTTATTTCTCTTGAAAAACCATAGGGTCCACCTATTATGAAGGTGATAGTTTTTATTCCTGAATTTAATTTCTTTTGTATGAATTTAGAAAATGCCACAGAAGATTTGTGCTCTCCATTTTCATCAAGTAGTATGATAAATTCATTTTTTTTTAAAATGGATAATATTTTTTCTCCTTCTTTTTTGATTTGAATATTTTCTGGTATTTTTTTTTTTTGATCCTTAATAATGATTAAGTCAAATTTAATGTAGTGTTTTAGTTTATCAATATATTGGTCTGTAAGTACTTTTAAATTCTTATTGTTTGTCTCTCCAATAACTACTAGTTTTATGTTCATTAATAAAATTTAATTGTATTTTTATAAATATATTATTTTTTAGTGTATTGTATGTTTTCTTTGATAAATTCTTAGTGATATTTCTTGAAACAAATTTAAATATTTTAATAAAAACTGTAGATAAATCAATATTATTTTAAGTATTTAAAATGAACTTTTACGTAGACGTTATATTACCAATCCCTATTGATCAGCTATTTTGCTACGAAATTACAGAAAGTGAATTTGATTTTATTAAACCTGGGTCTAGAGTGTCTGTTCCTTTCGGTAAAAGTAGAATTATTACTGGAATCGTTTCTAATATACATAATGAGATGCCATTTTCTTATGATGTCAAACCTATTCATCAGATTATAGATGAAACTCCTATCGTTAATCAAAATCAATTAAGTTTTTGGGATTGGATGTCTAATTATTACATGTGTGGCATTGGCGAGGTGATGAAAGCTTCTATTCCATCAGTTTTACTTATTGAGAGTGAAACTATAATTAGTTTAAATAAAAAAACAGAATTTAATCATAATGAGTTAAGTGATGATGAATTTTTAATTTATGAAGCTTTATTAAAGGGACTAGAATTGTCAATTCATGAAATATCTGAAATTTTAAATAAAAAAAATGTATTTAAAATCATACAATCTTTAAACGATAAACAGATTATACAAATTGATGAAAAGCTATATTCTAAGTACAAACCAAAATTAAAAAGATTTGTAGAAATTAATCCTTTAAATAAGGGCACGTTTTCTGTTTCTGAAATTAAAGTAAAGCTAAAGCGATCACCTAAACAATTGTCTTTGTATTTAAATCTTTTAAAATTAAATTTAAAAGAGTCTATTTCAGTTGAAGATTTAAAAAAGAAATTAGATGTTAGTTCAAGTATAATCAAACAATTGATTGATAAGAAAATTTTGAAAGAATATTTTGTGGAAATTAATCGTTTTAACAATTTACAATCAGCTACATCTCCAATTAACAATTTAAGTCAGAGTCAAGAAAAGGCTTTTGAAAAAATTCAATTGTCTTTTAAAAAGGATAATCCAGTTTTGTTTCATGGAGTAACATCCTCTGGAAAAACTGAAGTTTATATTAAATTAATTCAAAAGGCATTAATTAATAAAAATCAAGTTCTTTATTTGGTTCCTGAAATTGCATTGACTACACAGGTTGTAAAAAGATTAACTAATTTTTTCGGAGATAAAGTTTTGGTTTATCATTCTGGTTATTCTATAAATCAAAGGGTTGAAGTTTGGAATAAGATTTCTGCTAATGAATCTTGTCAACTCATAATAGGTGCTAGATCTTCACTACTTATGCCTTTTAAGAGCCTTAAACTAACAATAGTTGATGAAGAGCACGAGCAGTCTTATAAACAGCAAGAGCCTGCTCCTAGATATCATGCTAGAGATGCATCACTAGTTTTGTCAAGAATTTTTAAATCTAATATTTTATTAGGTTCTGCAACTCCTAGTGTTGAGTCTTATAATAATGCAGTTGTGTTAAACAAGTATGATCTTGTTGAACTTAAAAACAGATATAATAATGTTTTAATGCCTGTTATTGAGTTGATTGATTTGAAAATGAAATATGCTAAAAAATTAATGAATGGTCATTTTAGTGATTCCTTAATAAGTGAAATTTTTAACACTGTAAGTAACCACAAACAAGTAATTTTATATCAAAATAGAAGGGGTTTTTCTCCAATAGTTGAGTGTGAGGATTGTGGGGCTTCTCCAACATGTATAAATTGTGATGTAAGTTTAACTTATCATTTAAATACCAATTCTTTAAAATGCCATTATTGTGGCTATGGTATCCCTTTAATTAATAATTGTAAATCCTGTAACTCTAATAATATTATTAGCGTTGGTTTCGGCACTGAACAGGTAGAGGAGGAGGTTAAGGCTTTATTTCCAAACTATAGAGTGAAAAGGTTAGATTATGACACAACTAGAAAGAAAAATAGTTTCGAAAGGTTAATTTCAGATTTTGAAAATCAAAAAATTGATATTCTGATTGGTACTCAGATGATCACAAAAGGTTTAGATTTTAAAAATGTTAAGCTAGTTGGTATTTTAAATGCAGATAATTCTTTAAATTTTCCTGATTTTAGAGCCTACGAAAGAAGTTTTCAGCTAATTCAGCAAGTTTCAGGTAGGGCAGGTAGGTCATCTGAAAGAGGAAAAGTTTGTCTTCAGACCTACAATCCGAAACATAAAATTTTACAAAATATAATAAATGATGATTATATTTCCATGTTTGAAGAAGAGATTTTAGATAGAGTTAAGTATAATTATCCTCCAAATTGTAAACTGATAAAAATAACTCTTAAGCATAAAGATTATTCAATAATTAATGAATCTTCAGATTGGTTAGGTAAATATCTAAGACAATTTTTTAAAAAAAATATTTTAGGTCCAGAATTTCCTCACATAATTAGAGTTAGAAATAAATTTCAGAAAAATATATTAATAAAAATTCAAAAAAATCAATCTTTAAATCAAACTAAAAATGTTATAATTAAATCTAAAAAATCATTAAGTAGTATAGCAAAATTTAGATCTGTTCAGGTTATAATAAATGTTGACAGCTATTGATTACTTTTAAAAGTTAAGGCTGAATCTAATTCAACTTTTTTATTTCTACTAAGCGGTATTTTTTCTGAACCAATAAACACATATTTACTATCAAAAGTCTCAATTTTCTCCAAATTAACAATATATGATTTATGTATTCTCATAAATTTATCTTTTGGTAATTCTTTTTCGAAGGATTTTAAAGATGATAGCATTACTACATTTTCTGAGATTGTAATTAACCTTATGTAGTCACCCAATGCTTCAATCCATTTGATATTAGTTAGGTATATTTTTTTCTTTTTTAGTTTACTTTTTACATAAATATGATTACCATTATTTTTTTGACTTAGATTATTTAGCTTATTTATTGCTTTTTTAAATCTCTCCTCAGATATTGGCTTTTTTAGATAATCAACACAGTTGTAATTAAATGCTCTAAAAGCAAATTGGGCATCATGACTAGTAAATATAATTTTAATATTTTTTGTTAAAGAGTCTAAAAAACTAAAACAACTTTCATGATCCTTGCTAATCTCAATAATGATTATATCTACTTGGTTCTTATTTATTTGAAGTTTTGCATCAATATAATTTGAAAATCGTCCAACTATATGTAAACTGGGAAATACATTAATTTTGGTGACTAGACTTTTTAAGTCTTCAATATTTTCATCAATTACAACACAGTTCATTTATTGTTTTTTTTAAAATTAATAAATATCAGTGGATTTTAAAACACTATTTTATTAAATAATAAAAGTTTAAATAATTGTAGATATGATATAAAATAACTATTTTCGCACCCGTTTAATAAACAAAAAAAATAAATTTTTATGAATCATTATGAAACTGTTTTCATCTTAAATCCCGTTTTATCTGAAGATCAGATAAAGGAAACAGTGAAGAAATACGAAAGTTTTCTTACCTCTAAAGGAGCAAAGATGATATTTACTGAAAATTGGGGCCTTAAGAAATTAGCCTACCCAATTCAAAACAAAAAAAGTGGCTTCTACCATATGTTTGAGTACCAATCAGATGGATCTGTCGTTAATCCTCTTGAAACAGAATTTAAAAGAGATGAAAGATTTATGCGTTTTCTAACTGTAAAGATGGATAAGCATGCTATATCTTGGGCTGAAAGAAGAAGAGAAAAATTAAAAGTAAAATCATAACTATGGCTACATTAGAACAACAAGCAAAAGGTAAAAAAGATGGAGAAATTAGATATCTTACTCCACTTCAAATAGATACAAACAAAGCAAAAAAATATTGTAGATTTAAAAAGTCTGGTATTAAGTACATTGACTATAAAGATCCAGATTTTTTAATAAAATTCGTTAATGAGCAAGGTAAACTTTTACCTAGAAGATTAACTGGAACTTCTTTGAAATTTCAAAGAAAAGTTTCTGTTGCTGTTAAAAGAGCAAGACATTTAGCAATTATGCCTTACGTAGCTGATTTAATGAAATAAAAATATTTATAATATGGAACTAATACTAAAAATAGATGTTGAAGGAGTCGGTTTTAAAGACGACTTAGTGAATGTCAAAAATGGATTTGGTAGAAACTTTTTAATACCAAACGGTTCTGCCGTTTTAGCTACATCATCAGCTAAAAAAGTACTAGCAGAAAACTTAAAACAAAGAGCTTTTAAGGATAAAAAAATTATAGATGATGCTAATAAATTATCAAAGAAACTATTAGCTTTAGAAGTTAAAATTAAATCTAAAGTTGGTCAAGGAGTTAAATTATTTGGATCTATAAATAATATAGATGTCCAAAAAGCTCTTGAAGCAAATGGTTTTGAAATTGACAAAAAGCAGATTATTATCCCTGGAGGATCAATCAAACAATTAGGCAAATTTATAGCTAATATCAGATTACACAGAGAAGTTAGCATTGATTTTCCCTTTGAAATTATTCCAGAAGGAAAGTAATATATGTTTTGTCTAAAACATTAAACCCCAATACTTATTGGGGTTTTTTTATAATAGATTATGAAATACTCTAGGTTAACTAAGGATCAATTCGTTGAACTTCATAAAGAATTTATTGATTTTTTATCTTCAAACTCAATTACCTTTGAAGACTGGACTATTCTTAAACAAAACAATGATGGTAAAACCGAAGGGCTCTTAGATCTTTTTAGTGATATTGTTTGGGCTAAAGTTTTGGATAAAACACGTTATTTAGAAAATATTTCAAAAAATCATATTTATTTATTTTCTTTTGGTGACTCACAAATGAAGTTTATTGCTATTTATACTGAAAACAATGAAGTGGACTTCACTACTAATGATGGATTTTCTTGGTTAAGAGATAATTTATTTAATGATAGTGTTAAAATGTATAATTCAAACAAAAACTATTCTGAAGACAAACTAGCCGATAAATTCGATTTAATCAATAAAGGGGGCATAATTACTAAGGGTGAATTATTTAATTATTTTGATGAATTAATTATAACCTAGCTATTAAATTAATTAATAATTGTATATATTTCTTTTATGAAAGCGAAAGCCTTAACATCCAAAGGAACTAGAGACTTTAACTCAACTCAAATTTTTAAAAGGAATTTTATTATTGATTGCATAAAAAACAGCTTCAATAAATATGGTTTTTCACCTATTGAAACTCCTAGTTTTGAAAATACAGAAACTTTATTAGGTAAATATGGTGATGAAGGAGATAGGCTTATTTTTAAAATACTAAAATCTGGTAATTTTAAAAAAAATGTTGAAAATTCAACCCTTCTTTCTGATAATCTTAACTTAATTTCATCCTCTATTTCAGATAAAGCTTTAAGATATGATTTAACAATTCCTTTTGCTAGATATGTTGTTCAAAATCAAAATGAAATTAACCTACCATTTAAAAGATATCAAATTCAATTAGTATGGAGAGCTGACAGACCTCAAAAAGGAAGGTTCAGAGAATTTTTGCAATGTGACGCTGATGTTATTGGATCAAATTCTTTGCTTCAAGAAGTTGACTTTATCCACTTATTTTCTGATGTTTTTAAAAGTTTAAAAATTCCTGATTGTAAAATTAGGATTAATCATAGAAAGATTCTTATCGGCTTATCTGAAGTTTTAAAACTAGAGAAGAAGTTAATTGAGTTAACTGTGATTTTAGATAAAACTGATAAAATTGGAAAGGACAAAGTAGTAATTGAACTGATAAAATTAGGATTAGATCCATCTTTAAAACCTATTTTAGTTAAATATCTTTCTATTGATGATGATTTTATAAATTCAATTAGTACCTTAAATAATCTATTTAAAACTAGTCTTGTTGGTTTAGAGGGAGTTAAAGATTTAAACTTTATTTACAGTCTCATTTCTTCAAAAAACCTGGGTAAAACTAAATTAGTTTTAGATACTTCTTTAGCAAGAGGCTTGAGTTATTATACTGGTACTATTTTTGAAGTTAATGCTAGTGATGAAGTTAATATTGGATCAATTGCTGCGGGTGGTAGATATGATGATTTAACTTCAGTATTTGGTCTTAATGATGTTAGTGGTATTGGAGTGAGTTTCGGATTAGATAGAATTTATATAGCAATGGAAACTTTAAATTTATTTCCAAAAATAAATAAGACAAAAGCAACAGTTTTATTCACAAATACCAATAACAAGCATTTAAATTACCTTCTTAAAGGAGTTGATTACTTAAGGTTAAACAATATTAATACTGACTTTTATCCTGATGTTGTTAGCTTAAAAAAGCAATTGAAATACGCAAATAACATTGCCGTTCCTTATGTTGTTATTGTTGATGATAATGAAGTAGATAACTCTTCTTATTGTCTTAAAAACATGTCTGATGGTAAACAGCAAATACTTCCTATTGAAAAAATAGTTGAGATATTAAAGAAATAAATTTAGTGAAAAATAGTAGCGAGACCGAGAATTGAACTCGGGACCTCCGGGTTATGAATCCGACGCTCTAACCATCTGAGCTATCTCGCCATATTTAAGGTGGTGCAAATATAAAATTAAAATTATATAGAACAATAATTGTTTAGTTAATATTTATATTTTTTTATTATAAAACTTCATAATTAATGTATATATTACATCTGTTAATATTATACAAATGAGCGAAAAAATTAAATACGAAATTGAGTTTCCTATTCAGGCCTCTGAAAAACTTCTTTTTCAATATATATCTTCCCCTTCTGGTTTATCAGAATGGTTTGCAGATAATGTAAATTATAGAGGTGAAGTTTTTATTTTTATTTGGGATGGAGCTGAAGAAAGTGCAAAACTTTTAAGTAAAAAGAATAATGAAAAAATTCGTTTTAAATGGCTCGAAGATGATCAATCCAATTCATATTTTGAATTTAGAATTCAATTTGATGATATCACTAAAGATGTTTCTCTCATTGTAACTGATTTTGCAGAGGAGGATGAAATGGAGGAATCTAAAATGTTGTGGACAAACCAAATATCTGATTTAAAAAAAATATTAGGATCATCTTAGTATAATTATGGTAAACATTAATGGACATATATATCCAAATGATGATGCTTTGATTTCTATATTTAATAATAGTCTCATCTGTGGAGATCTTATTTTTGAAGATATTATTATAAGTCGTAATAAAGTCCTTTTTTTTGAAGATCATTATTTTAATCTTTTGTCCTCAATGAGGATTTTGAAAATTAAAATACCCATGTCCTTTACACCTGAGTTTTTAGAAGAACAATTGTTAATTCTATATACAAAATCTGGTTTTGTCAATGAAAATATATTAATGAGATTTTTAATTTGTAATAATGTTCCTAGTGAGAAAAACCCTAATTCTGTAAAATATTATATTTTTGATGCTTGCGAGATTGATTATACTATTAATAGTTTTGAAAAATATACTTTAGATGTTTTTAAAGATTATTTTAAAAATACAGGACTATTGTCAAACCTTACTACTAATAATCAGTTAATCCAGAGAATTGGATTAAGATATTGCCAAGAAAATGATTTCAATGATTGCGTAGTCTTAAATAATTCTAAAACTATTTCAGAGACTTTAAAAGGAAATATATTTATGGTAATGAATGATAGAGTTCTTACCCCTCCATTAAAAGATGGTAGTAATAAAAATGTAATTAGATCAAAAATAATTGATCTTATAAATAATGATATAGAAGGTTTTAATGTTGTTGAAGAATCTCTATCAGTTTTTGATATACAGAAATCAGATGAATTATTTATTTCAAATATAAATTATGGTATTCAGTCTGTCCATAAGTTTAGAAAAAAAGCTTTTACAGATCAAACTACTTCATTAATATCAAACAAACTTGCTTTATTAGTTATGGGATAGATTTTTTGGGGCATTAGACCAAATAATATATTCACCTCCTAGATTAATCATGATTTTTTTCCATGATTTACTCATCTTCGAAAAAATTTCTTCATATTTAATTTTAGTACATTTAATCCAACTATCTTGTTTAACTTCATTAATTAATTGTTTAGCTGACCATCCAGTATAGCCTAAGCAAAACTTTATGTCTTTAGCAGTTATTTTTTTCGAGTTGATTAAATCAATAATTTTTTCAAAATCACCACTCCAAAATAGTTGTTCGTTAATTTTAATACTTTCAGGAATTAAATGTCCTTTGTTATGTATATAGTATAGATTATCTTTATTTACTGGTCCTCCATCATAAATATCAAAATCTATATTTATTTCCGGAACAATATCATGAAGTTTGTAGTCTAAAATTTTATTAACTATTAAACCAACAATTTCGTTTTCTATTGAACTGGAAGTAATAAGTATTATGGACCTATTAAATTGAATATCATTAACTATACTCGGGTCAGCAACTATTATATCACCTTTTTTTAAATGAGTCATTATTAAATAAATTTTGAACTTACATCAAACTTAAACCCGTTCATCAAATCAGAAATATTCATTCTTTTTTTGCCCTGAACTTTTATTTCTTTTGGAATTAAAAAGCCATCATTAGTTGCTATTTTTATTTGTTTTCTTTCAATTATTATTTCACCACTATTTAATTGATGACTTTCTATTTCAATTTTAGAACTATAAATAATAATCTTTAAGCTTTCATTTTTATGATTTAAGAAGCAATTTGCACCTGGGTATGGACTAAGTCCCCTTATCTTATTATATATTTTAGATGCATTCATAGACCAGTCTATTCTACAGTTTTCTTTATTTAGTTTATTTGCTGAATTTAATTTAGCAGTATTTATTTGAGGTTTTAAATTTATTTTATTCTCAATAATATTATTTACTGTATCATAGACTAAATCAGCTCCAATCTTTTTTAATTTGTAGTATAAATCTCCGTAACTATCCAATATATCAATTTGTATAGTTCTTTGATCTATAATATCACCAGTATCGATATTTTCATTTATAAAAAATGTTGATACACCAGTAATTTTTTCTCCATTAATAATAGCCCAATTAATTGGCGCTGCTCCTCTGTAATCAGGAAGGAGGGAGGCATGTAGATTGATTGTTCCAAGTTTTGGAATAGCCCAGACAGATTTAGGTAACATTCTAAAGGCAACTACAACAAAAAGATCACATTTTAATAATTTTATTTCATCAATAAATGACGAACACTTTAAATTTGATGGTTGGATAATTTTTAAATTATTTTCTTTCGCATATATTTTTATAGAAGATTCTTTTATTTTTAATCCTCTACCTGCTGGTTTATCCTCTGAAGTTACTACAGCTTGAACATTAAATTGTTTCTTTAATATATTTAAGGATTCGACTGCAAAATCTGGTGTACCAAAAAAAATAATTTTTATTTTTTTAGACATATTTTTTGATTTTATTAATTACAAATTCCTTTCTTTTAACAATAGACATATGTGGAATCTCAACAACACTATATTTGAGATTTGTATAAGTTTTGTAGATATATTTATCAATTTCCAAAGATTCTTCAAAACTCTCATATCTTTCTTTATCATTCACAAATATATCTTTCCATGGTCTTAATATAAATACTACATCATATCTGTAATTTTTGCAAGCGTTACTATATTGTTGGCCATATTTCATTTTCTTAAAATCTAAATATGCAATAACATCAGGAATACCTCTATCAAAAAAAACATTTGTTTCTTTAATTTTATCTGAATCAACAAATTGATTAACTCTAGATTCCAGTAATAAATCACTAAACAGTAGAGGGTTTGTTAAAAAAAGTTGATCTATACCTTTCTTTTTATATGTGGTAATTACTTCTCTTGATTTTTCTTCAAAACCAACAAACCCATCACTTATTAAACTTTTAAATAATGATGTTTTCCCTGTGCCAGGACCTCCAGTAATTAAAATCTTTTTTGACATTCTAGAAAAATATACGGTAAAAATCGTGATTAATCAGTAATATAAAAAATATTAATAACCACTATATTTAATTTATTACTTAATTTTACCATCTTATGAGTAAATCTGAAGAGTTTTATAAAAAGTTATGTAACCAATTGGAGTCTACGAATACTTGGCCAAATTTTTATCTTTTTAAATTCATTATTAAATCTAAATCTAACAATATTGAACTTATAAAAACTATTTTTCAGAATTTAGATTTAGAAATTAATATAAAATCTTCAAAAAACAACAAATACTCTAGTATTTCAATAAAAGCTTATATGAAATCACCAGATGCTATAATTAAAAAATACAAAGAGATAGGTTTAAAAATACCAGATGTAATATCTTTGTAAAACTTACCTAATTGATTTTTATTTTGTATTTTGCTAACTGTTTAACTTCACTTATAATATAATTTAATTTTTATAATTTTGATTGATAATATAGAGTACAACACTGAAAGAGAATTTTTAATAATTCCCGAATATGGTAGACATGTTCAAAAAATGATTAATTACGCTACTTCTAGGGAGACTAAAGAGGAAAGAAATAAGTTAGCCAAGGCTATAATTTCTGTCATGGGTAATATGCAGCCTCACCTACGAGATGTATCAGATTTTCAACATAAATTATGGGATCAGCTATTCATAATGTCTGACTTTAAATTAGATGCTGACTCCCCCTATGAAAAACCATCCAAAGAATTATTAGAGGCTAGACCAGCACCCTTAAAATATCCGCAGAATTTTCCAAAATACCGCTATTATGGTAACAACATTAAAACTATGATAGATGTTGCAATCACATGGGATGAAGGAGAAATGAAGGAGGCTTTAATGTATACGATTGCAAATCATATGAAAAAGTGTTTTTTAAATTGGAATAAAGATACAGTTACTGATATTGTAATATTTAATCAATTATTTGAGCTTTCAGATGGAAAAATTGATTTAAGAAGTTCTGATGAAAAACTTCAAGATTCTGCATTATTACTTAAGGACAGAAAAAAGTTTACTGCAAAAAAGCCTTTTAAAAAGAATAACAAACCAAGAAAAAGATATTAATAAATCATGCAATCATTTAAAATAGAGGGCGGACACAAGCTTAAAGGTGAGATATTCCCACAAGGGGCTAAAAATGAGGCTTTACAAATTATATGTGCAGTTCTCTTAACTGATAAAAAAATATCAATTAATAATATTCCAAATATTATTGATGTAAATAAACTAATTAGTTTATTGATAAAACTTGGAGTTAAAGTAAATAAAATCAATAATAATTCATACACCTTTAAAAGTGACGAAATTAACCTCGATTATTTAGAGTCTGATGAATTTAAAATTGATGGTAGAGGTTTAAGGGGTTCAATTATGATTGTTGGTCCTTTATTGGCAAGATTTGGAAAGGGTTATATCCCTAAACCTGGTGGTGATAAAATAGGAAGAAGAAGGCTTGATACTCACTTTGAGGGACTTATAAAATTAGGAGCTAAATTTAGATATAGAAAAGAAGATCATTTTTATGGTGTAGAATCTAATCAACTCAAAGGTGCTTATATATTATTGGATGAAGCATCTGTAACAGGGACAGCTAATATTTTAATGGCTGCTGTATTAGCTAAGGGTAAAACATCTATTTATAATGCTGCATGTGAACCCTATATACAACAGTTGTGTAAAATGCTTAATCGTATGGGTGCTAAGATAACAGGTGTAGGTTCGAATCTTTTAATAATTGATGGTGTCGACAGTTTAAATGGGACTGAGCATACTATGCTTCCTGATATGATAGAGATTGGTAGTTGGATCGGTTTAGCTGCGATGACAAAAAGCGAGTTGACAATAAAAAATGTTAGTTGGGATAATTTAGGTCAAATCCCTTTTGTTTTTAGAAAACTAGGAATAAAAATAGAAAAAAAGAATGATGATATATTTGTTTCTGGTCATGAAAATGGTTACGAAATTCAAAATTACATTGATGGTTCTATTTTAACCATTTCTGATGCCCCATGGCCAGGTTTTACACCAGATTTATTAAGTATAATTTTAGTTGTTGCCACTCAGGCTAGAGGAAGTGTCTTAATACATCAAAAGATGTTTGAGAGTAGATTGTTTTTTGTAGATAAGTTAATTGATATGGGAGCTAAAATAATTTTATGTGACCCACATAGAGCTTCTGTTATAGGTCATGATTTTAAATCAATGCTAAAGGCTACAACTATGACTTCACCAGATATCAGAGCTGGAATATCTCTGTTAATTGCTGCTTTATCTGCTAAAGGAACCTCGACAATACATAATATAGAACAAATTGACAGAGGTTACGAAAATATTGATGAAAGACTCAGAGCCATAGGTGCTAAAATTCAACGTGTTTAATTATCATTTACCGGAGGTGGTCCGTCTGGAACCATTGCTACGTAAATTTCATTCCCTTTTCTTTCTAAATATTCATTTTTAACTTTTTTTACAAGTTCATCATTTTGATATAAATCTGACATTGTCATTGCCATTGCCTTTGATGCGTGAAGCATTCCTTTATGGCCAATACTCATTCCGCCACAAGCTACTACAGCCCAAGAGTGCCAAGGAGTACCAATCGGAGCAGTAGCAACACCTACATTAATATTGGCAACATTCCAGCTTACATCCCCAACATCTGTTGATCCTCCGCCAGGGTGTTCTCTGGTGTCCATTAATGGTCTAATTTCTGAGTCCATTCCATCTTGTGGTTTTGATGTAACTTCCTGTATTTTTTTTGCAAAAGCTATTTCTTCTTTAGAATATTCAATTGGTCCTAATATTTCTAAATTATTTTGCATAATAGCACCTCCAGCTCTGTTTACTAAAGTTTCATATATTCCAGAAATTAATGAAACCTTATAATCAACATTTGCTAAAATTGCGGCTCCTTCAGCCATTTCAACTACTCGTTCGTAAACTGGATACATACCAGATCTTTTTGTATCTCTTACTCTCATCCATAATTTTGAATAATCAGGAACTACATTTACAACCTGTCCACCATCTTGAATGTGATAGTGCATTCGAACGGTTGGTTTTACATGTTCTCTATAGTAATTAACTCCGGTCGTGTAAAGTTCTAAAGCATCAGAGGCACTTCTTCCATTCCATGGGTCCATAGA